>ERZ1673698.60-NODE-60-length-191924-cov-83.564745_pt1 | contig 191924 bp, 123 predicted proteins | sample MGYA00580228_ERZ1673698 | MGnify/ENA primary metagenome ERZ1673698 (study PRJEB41218, sample SAMN15661768) | gut metagenome | host: Homo sapiens | place: Canada: London | collected 2015-08-20/2019-03-30 | study: EMG produced TPA metagenomics assembly of... | reverse complement strand
ACTGTTGTCTTAACTCCTCAGCGACCGTAGGGAGCGATAACTCCTTTAACTTCTAAGCTTGCGAAACTTGAATAATTTATTGAACATTCGCAGGATTCAGAAATTGATTTTTTTATTCCTGTTTCGGTTCTCCCGGTTCCTCATCATGCAACTTAGGCAAGGATATGTGATACCTTACAGCGATGAGGCGGATGGCACACACCACCAAAAAGGCCACTGCCGTTGTGACGTACAGACTGACACCCATCGAATCCAATGCCCAATAGGTCAGGCCACCCAGGATACACGCCATGGCATATATCTCCTTTCGGAAGATGACAGGTTCCTCGTTAAGCAGCACATCGCGAATAACTCCACCAGCCGCTCCTGTGATACAGCCCATGATGATGGCCACCCAAAAGGGGAAACCACTGTCTATCGTCTTTTGTATGCCGGCTATATTGAACAGTGCCAATCCCAATGTATCAAAAAGAAACCACGTATTATCGAGTCTTTTCAGATAATGGTGAAACACGATGACGACACCTTGCGCCATAAGCGTACATATCAGATAGATGGGACTCAGCATCCAGAAAGGACGCACGCCGAGCATTACGTCACGGATAGTTCCTCCACCTATGGCCACAGCCACACCACATACGAAACCTCCCAACCAGTCGTAATGCTTAGAGGCTGCAAGACGAATGCCCGACAAAGCAAAGGCAAATGTTCCAACGAACTCGACAACCCTCTGAAGAGTCATCATGAATTCTGGGTCTTGTTGTATATTCATTTTCTTGGTTTTCTATATAGTTATAAGGTATTTTGATTTCTCACTCATCACTTAAATCTTTCTCCCCAGCAAGTAGTCATCCACTGGTATAGCCGTTCTTCTGAAGGCGAATGCTGTGCAAACCAGAAACGGCTGTCCTGAATAGCATCGGGCAGATACTGCTGCTCGACAAAATGTCCAGGATAGTCGTGAGGATAACGATATCCATCATGATAACCCAGTTCGCTCATCAACTTAGTAGGAGCATTGCGAATATGAAGGGGCACAGGCAGATTGCCCGTCTGGCGCACCTTTGCCAAGGCTGCATCTATAGCCAGATAGGCGCTGTTGCTCTTCGGACTGGTGGCAAGATAGACCACAGCCTCTGCCAAGGCGATACGGCCCTCGGGCCATCCTATCTTCATCACGGTATCGAAAGCCGCATTTGCCATCAACAAGGCATTGGGATTGGCCAATCCCACATCCTCACAGGCACTTATTACGACTCGGCGAGCGATAAATTGTGGGTCTTCTCCGCCTTCTATCATGCGTGCCATCCAGTATAAAGCTGCATCAGGATCGCTGCCTCGTATACTTTTGATAAACGCCGAAATGATATCGTAGTGCATGTCACCCTGCTTGTCGTAGGCCAGAGGATTCTGCTGCAGCTGTTCCTCAACCATCTTGTCGGTAATAACCACCTCATCAGAACCTGCCGACTCTACCACCAACTCCAGGATGTTGAGCAACTTGCGGGCATCACCACCGCTGAAACGCATCAAGGCACCCATTTCCTGTAATTCTATATGCTTCTTCTTCAGTTCTATGTCCTCAGTCAAAGCCCGATGCAAGAGCTCCTCCAAGTCTTCCTTGTCCAACGACTTGAGCACGTAGAGCTGGCAACGAGACAACAATGGGCGTATCACTTCGAAGGAAGGATTCTCCGTGGTGGCCCCAATCAGCGTCACAACTCCCTTCTCCACCGCACCTAACAGAGAGTCCTGCTGACTCTTGGAGAAACGATGAATCTCATCAATAAAAAGAATGGGTGAAGCAGAATTGAAGAATCTGCCGCTCTTGGCACGCTCAATAACTTCGCGTACATCCTTCACACCACTGGTCACAGCACTCAACGTATAGAAAGGCACTTGCAGGGTCTGAGCCACTATCTGGGCAAGCGTGGTCTTGCCTACACCAGGAGGTCCCCAGAGTATAAACGACGATATTCGGCCTGCGTCAATCATCTTGCGCAGCACTGCTCCTTCGCCCACCAAATGTTTCTGACCGACATAGTCAGCCAACGTGCGGGGCCTCATTCTTTCTGCTAACGGTTCACTCATTATGTCTAAGATTATCTGTCATTTTTCTCATACAGTATTCGTCTTTTCTCATATATTACCATACCAGGACAAATCCTGCTTTCATGCAAAGGTAAACAAAAAAAATGAAACCCCAACAAAAAGAGTACTTTTTTATGAAAAACACACAGAAAAATTTGGATATTAAAAATATAGTATTTACTTTTGCAACTGAAAAAACATGTAACAACGATGAAGAAAGAAAAAGCATTGACACTCAAGACTCTGACAAAGAGCAACGTATGGGACATTCAGGAGAACGACGTGTTCCGTCTTTGGGAAGCTGCCGAGAAAGACTCCGACCTAAAAGACTGCCAGAACAAATACGTCGCTATTATCCGTAGCGCCTTCGAGATAGAGGAAGTGAAGATAAACAAGCCTGAAGTCATCGAAAAATATAATCAGCGTGGATTCAAAGTGGGTGTTTTCCATATCAACGACAACAAGGTGAAGTATGCCATCAAGAAGCGCCCCATCCTGCGCGTCACCGACTTGACATACGAGAACATCCGTCACATCAGCGCTGCCAAACTCATGGAGGTGCTTGAACGTAACTTTGGTGGTGGATGGGACAGTCTGCCACAGAGCATCCAGGACATTATCCAGAGTGGCTTTGAAATCAGCACCACAACTCTGCCTAAAGACCGTCTGCACAAGGCTGGCGGACTGTATGAGAAGAAGGTAAACGACGGTTTCGAAGTTCTCGAGATTCCTAAGGGATCATGGACCGAGGCTATCTTTGCCAAGGAGAAACCTATGGTAGAGAAAGTACGCATGAGATTCGATGACGATGACGAGCTCGACCGCGAGGATGAGTTGGCTGACCGCGAGGAGGACGAGGATGAGGATGCACCAGAGATTGAAGACCACTACAACGATCCAGATGAGGACGATGACGCCTTCGATGACGACAAGTTGACAGAAGAAAGCTATCGCACCACCTTCGAAGATCCTGAGAACCTCGGTCTTGATGACGCAGAGGATGTTGCCGACGATGACGAATACTAAAACATCGAAAGCCACACGAGACTTGTAACATTACACATTATTATATATATACATACAGAAATGAACGCATTAATTGGATTGATCGTACTCTTCGCAGTAGCTATCATCGGATGGGCTATTGCCGAAATGAAGTACAAAACCTTCACCTTTACACGTTCCGAGAAGGATGTAGAGGAAGAAGAACTATTGGAGAACGAGCATCGCGCACAGGAATTCAAGGAAATGAACATCCGCGACATCATGCGCAACAACTCCACCAATGGCTACAACGCAGTAGGATAATCACATCAAAAGAATGACTATCCAATATTTGATTATAGGTATCACATTGGCGGCATGCATCACGTATGCCGCCATTTGTATCTACCGGGCTGTCAGTTCCGCCCGAAAATGCAAGGATTTTCACTGCGCAGGCTGTGCTTTTTATGATAAATGTAAGAATAATCAGAAAAAAGCAAGAAAAAATTTGGTGGAATAAAATAAAAGCAGTACCTTTGCACTCGCTAATCAGAAATGATGTTGCAACGCTACAAGGTGTCTTAACCGAGCGGTTAGGTAACGGTCTGCAAAACCGTGTAGAGCGGTTCGACTCCGCTAGACACCTCAACAAAGGAAGTTTGTCTACAGACTTCCTTTTTTGTTTATATAAACTCCGACTCGAATCTTTTTTCATCGAAACCACTTGTTTCTTATCTTTTTTTAGTAACTTTGCCACCACAATAACAGAAGACAACATGGATATCATCAATAAATACTTTCCGAACCTTACGGACAGACAGAAAGAGCAAATAGCACAGCTTGACACTCTGTATAGAGAGTGGAACGCCAAGATCAATGTCATCAGCAGAAAGGACATAGATAATCTCTATGAACACCACGTGTTGCACTCCATGGCTATCGCCAAAGCCATCAACTTCAAAGACAGAACCGAGATTCTCGATTTCGGATGCGGAGGAGGCTTCCCTGGTATTCCTCTTGCCATCCTCTTCCCTGAGTGCCGATTCAAACTCATCGACGGTACGGGCAAGAAGATTAGAGTATGCAACGAGGTGGCTGAGGCCATCGGACTGAAAAACCTCAAGGCTGAACACCTGAGAGGAGAAGAAGAAAAGGGGAAATATGACTTCGTGGTAAGCCGTGCAGTCATGCAACTGCCCGACTTGATGAAAATCATTAAGAAGAACTTCAAGAAGACACAGCAGAATGCCCTGCCCAACGGACTGCTCTGCCTGAAAGGAGGCAACCTGAACGAAGAGCTCAAGAGCTACAGCCGGGTGGCTGAAATTACACCACTGAGCACCTTCTTCGACGAAGAGTGGTTTGCACAAGACAAGCAGCTCGTCTACGTGCCCTGCTAAGACTCACCGCAAGGAGACAAAGAAAAAAACATCCAAACAACAACCCTCAAAAAAATAGGAGAAAACTAAAATGTTACATATCGAACGATTCCAGTGCAACATGCTTTCTGAGAACTGCTACGTGGTGAGCGACGAAACCAAGGAGTGCGTCATCATTGACTGCGGAGCCTTCTATCCAGAAGAACGAAAAGCCATTACCGATTATATTACCGGGAATGGTCTCAACCCCATACACCTGCTGGTGACACATGGTCATCTTGACCACAACTTTGGCAACGACACCATCTATCAGGCTTTCGGACTCAAACCCGAGGTGGCACAGGCAGACGAACATCTGATGAAAAACCTGCAGCATCAAGCTGAGTCATTCTATCAGATGAAGATAGACACCGTGTTTCCACCAATCGGTCATTTCTTCGAGGACGGCGAGACCATACACTTCGGCAACCATGAACTGAGCATCATCCCAACCCCTGGTCACTCTAAAGGTTCGGTCACCTTCTATTGCGAGGCAGAGGGTGTAGCCTTCACTGGTGACACACTCTTCCAAAATTCTATAGGAAGAACAGATTTCCAAGGCGGTTCGATGTTCCAGATTATCAACAGTCTACGTCTCTTGGCGCAGTTGCCCGACAAGACAAAAGTGCTGCCAGGACATGGCAACAACACCACCATAGGCGAGGAACTCGCCCATAACCCCTATATGGACAGATAAGAATCAGATAGGTTTATCAACAACAGAAGATGAAACAAGCTAACAAGGCAGAGAAAATCATACTCGGCATAGACCCTGGCACAAATGTCATGGGCTATGGCGTTATAAGGGTCGTAGGCAACAAGGCGCAGCTTGTGGTGATGGGCATCATCGATATGCGCAAAGAAAGCGACCCCTACCTCCGCTTAGGCAAAATTTTCGAAAGGGTGACAGGTATTATTGACGAATACCTACCCGACGAAATGGCGATTGAGGCACCCTTCTTTGGCAAGAACGTGCAGTCTATGCTCAAGCTTGGACGGGCACAGGGAGTAGCCATCGCTGCAGCCATACATCACGATGTACCAATACACGAGTATGCTCCGCTGAAAATCAAAATGGCCATCACCGGACAGGGTCAGGCCTCCAAGGAGCAGGTGGCTGGCATGCTGCAGAGAATGCTGAAGATCAGCGACAACGACATGCCCAAGTTTATGGATGCGACCGACGCACTCGGAGCTGCCTACTGCCACTTTCTGCAGATGGGAAGACCCGAGACCGACGCGCCACACTACTCCAGTTGGAAAGACTTTGCCATACGCAACAGAGGCAAGGCTTCGACAACCGACAACACACTAACAGGCCCTCAGACCAAACTCCTGGGAGCTCTCAGGAAACATTAATATTAGACAGAAATGCAAACAATTATCAAGATTGAGAATGGCGTGACCCGTATGCCAGAATGGCGAATGGCAGAGCCTGTCAACTTTACAGCCTGCGATGGCGAGCATATCGCCATCGTGGGAAGAAATGGTAGTGGAAAATCCATGCTGGTAGATATTCTTGTAGGCAGACATCCGCTGCTCATGCACGATCCCGTATACGATTTCTCGCCCAGCAAGAAAACGCTCGTGAGCGACAACATCAAGTATATTACTTTCCGCGACACTTACGGAGGCGACAACGACCGAACCTACTTTCTGCAGCAAAGATGGAACCAGCTTGAGATAGACGAGAATACGCCCATTGTGAAGGACAAACTGGAGGAAGCCTATCAGATGGCTGGCGAGGATACTCCCGAACGCAGAAAACTGCAGCAGCACATCTACGAGCTCTTCCATATGGACAAATTGCTCGACAAGTACATCATCCTGCTGTCAAGCGGTGAGTTGCGAAAATTCAAACTCGCCACCACCCTTTTCTCTGAGCCACGTGTGCTCATCATGGACAACCCATTTATCGGACTGGATGCCGATACTCGTGAACAACTCAAGCAGCTTCTTGCCACCCTCTCTGCCGAACGCGCCCTACAGGTTATCCTGGTACTCAGCAAGAGCGACGACATTCCGCAGTTCATCACACACATCGTGGAGGTTGACGGTATGAAGGTTGGCCGTAAAATGACAAAGCAGGAGTATCTCGACTTACGCAAGCCTGTTCCTGAGCATGTCCTTTCGCCCGTCCAGCAACAGGCCATTATCGATCTGCCCTACAGCAATCGAGAATATCACAACCAGGAAGTGGTCAAGATGAACAAGGTAAGCATACGCTACGGACGTCGCACCATACTGAAAGAACTCGACTGGACAGTCATGAACGGTGAGCGATGGGCACTGAGCGGGCAAAACGGAGCCGGCAAGTCTACCCTTCTCAGCCTTATCTGTGCTGACAATCCTCAAAGCTATGCCTGCGACATCGCTCTCTTCGGAAACGCACGAGGAAGCGGTGAAAGCATTTGGGACATAAAGAAACACATCGGCTACGTGTCGCCAGAGTTGCACAGGTCTTATCAGCGCGACCTGCCTGTAATACGAATCGTGGCAAGTGGGTTGAAAGACTCAGTAGGTCTTTATGTGAAACCCAACGAAGAAGACTACGAGAAGTGCCGCTTTTGGATGGAAGTGTTTGGACTCAAAAACATGGAGGAACGTGGATTTCTGAAACTGTCGAGCGGAGAACAACGACTGGCCCTTCTGGCAAGAGCCTTCGTCAAAGATCCCGAACTACTCATACTCGATGAGCCCTTGCATGGACTCGACAACTACAACCGCCGACTGGTAAAGGACATTATTGAGGCGTTCTGTAAACGACAGAACAAGACTATGATCATGGTTACCCACTATAAGGAAGAACTGCCAGCATGCATAGACCACAGCATCTTCCTCATCCGACACGACGAATAAGCCTGTGACTCCATTATAATAGAAACAAAAAACATAGACACAATGAAAAAGTTCTTATTTCTTATAGCCGTATGCTGCCTCACTACGACAGCCACCAAGGCACAGGATGTGCTCAACGAGATAGTAAAGACTTCTCTCAGCATCACCAACGACACCACACTGAGCCGCGAGGTACGAAAGGCTGCTGTGTTCAAGTATGATGCCATGTCTTATCTGCGCTCCAAGGTGTTGCCCCCAAATGTTCTGTTGGAACAGAAGATCAGTGCCGACTCACTCAACGCATGTATCAAGATGCTCAATGAGCAGGCTTACGCCATGAACCAGTATGTAACTCTTTATCAAAAGCGACTCTCTGAAGCCAAGAAGCGCAACAAAGGCATGGTGAGAAGCCTCTTCAAGCAAGCCACCATCGACCACAAACTGTTCAACGACAGCGATACTGAAATCACACTGGCTTACTTCAACCGTTCCGACTACCCCATACAGTTCTGCCTCGACTGCGACTGGATCAAGACGCTCGCCTTCATCCGCTCTATCGACTGGAGCAAGATTTAGAGATTTGCATAGTCAACCCGTATTATAGCCCCAACTGAAATAGTAACTTATTGAAGTTTCGCATGTACGGAAGTTATAGTAGTTAAAGAAGTTATCACTCCCTTCGGTCGTTAGAAGTTATAGCCAATAGCCTTTTGGGTTGTAAATTTAGTTGTAAAACATATGGCTTTAACTTCTCTAACTTCTTTAAATTCTTTAACTTCCCCATTGCGAAAGTTGAGTAACTTATGTAATGTTATTATGTGGTTCCAGGCAATCAAAATCACATCAAACCACTATTACAGGGTAATACATTTCTTATAAAAAAACAACAGAGAGTAGTTTACAATAATCGGTAAACAACTCTCTGTTGTTTAGTTCTATCACATGCAAAATCTCGTACGGTACCGTAAAGCCACCGCACTTCACAACTTGCAGTTTCTTTGCAAGCTACAGAAGAATATCTATGCGGTGTGTGTTATTTTTCTTATTGCTTTATCTTTAAAGCCAATTGCTTCAAAGTTTATTTCTTTTTCTTCAATGCCAGCTTTGGTATATGGATTTTCTGACCAGCCTTCACGTCGATAGCGCCGCCATTGACAGCCTCAAGATAACACTCCATACCTGGACCAAGATACAACTTGCTGATACTGCTCAAAGTCTGACCACTCTTGGCAACTATCGTATGATCCACACCCAAGATGCGATAAGCACCTGTTCGTACACGCGGATCGGCATCATACTTGCTTGCAGCCTGCACCTCCACTTTCTGCTTGGCTTCTTTCAAAGCTTTCTGCTTGGCAACTTCAGTCTGTTGCTTAGAGACAATCTCCTTTGCAGCAACTGCTTTTCTGAGGCTGTCAGACTGAGCGGCGGCATTCTGCTCACCAACTCCATTTAACACCTCAGCAGACTGAGCCAAACGAGCACTGTCTTGAAGCGCTTTGGTGCGCAAGTCATCCTTCTGAGCTTGTGCCAAACTGTCTTTCGCCATACGTACCTTCTGCATTTCCTCCAACTGCAAGGCAAGATGATTGCGTTGGGCTTGCATCTTACCATAGTTGAAAGCGAACCAGCCGATACCTCCTATCAAGAGCAAAATCAGAATAACAGCTACAGATATGACATAACGTGGAAGCATGAAATAATGCTTTCTATCTGATGAAGACTCTTCATCGTCCTCTTCGACAGTATTCTCAGGATTACCGACAGGGACAGCCTGCTTAGTTTGAGAAACTGGAGCCATCTTTTCTGGACGAGAAACTACAGTTTCCTCCTGAACAGAAGATGCTGTAACAGACTGAACGAGTACCTCCTTCACTACTGGCTGTTCAGGCTCTTTCACCTCAGCAACTGATTGCTCAGACAGATTGACCGCATCAGGAAGTTCGGGTTCTCGCACCTTTGATACTGGTTGTTCGGACTCTTGAGCATCAGCAACAAGCTGTTCTTTCTCTTTAATCTCTGATACAGGCACCTCGGCTTCCTCAGAAACAACAGATAAATCCTCTACCTGAACTGTTACTCCAGATACGACATTTTCCTTTTGCTCTGATTCGTCAGACATCTCAGCTACAGCGGGAATGCTTTCCGCCTTATCTACGGGCGAAGTCTCCGACTCTTCAGCAATCTGTTGTTCATCAGAAGGTGCAGACACCTCCTCTTTGGCTTCGAAGGCAAACTTTCTGTCTATCTCGCTGAAATCAACACCATCGTTGACAACTACAGTCTCAAACTGAGCAAAGGGCTTATTGACAATTTCCTTCAGGATATTGTCAGGAGTGAAGGTTATCTTATCACGCCCGCCAATGATGATACGCTCACCAGTATTGACATCCACACTTTCACGGTCCTTGACAGACGTCACCTTGAAAGTACCAAGCCATCTTATTTTCAACTGCTTGTCAGACTGCATCACACCATTAGCCACATCAAACATCTGTTTGATGAAAGCCTCAGCCTCCGAAATGGTCATATTGTTCTTCTCTGCAAGAATCCTGGCAAGAATTGACATACTGGATCTATTCATCTCCTACTCCTCCATTCTTTAGTTTTTCCTTGATAGCAGCTACAGGACGAAAGGCAAGTACCAACTTGGGCGGTACGAGCTGACGCTTCTTGGTTGTGGGGTTGACAACCATGCGCTCCATACGCTTCTTAACCTCAAAAGTTCCAAAATTAGGAATAGCGACAGCCTCTCCCTCTTCGAACTGAGAGATCATTGCATCAATCACTTTTCTCACCAACTTCTGTGCATCCTCTTGCGAATAACCCGTCTGGCGAGCAAGCTCTGCTATGTATTCTTTATTGTTCATAATGATAAAAATCTATATGTGGATATTGGGAAGAATCCTTAAAATGCAAAATTAGTAAAATAATGACTAAAAACCAAACAAAATGGAGAAAAAGTGAAAGTTGCGAGGCTTTCACCCTGCAGTCAGCATGCGCCAGAAAGAGAAAAAGGAATACCAAGTTTTGACAAACTTGATATCCCCTTTGTTATGAATATGAAGCCACACACCGGAAAAGTGCAGGGCTACAAAGTTCTTTTTCACAAGATATTGAAATGGAAAGACGAAACTAATTGTTCACGCTACCACCCACAATATCGAGCAATTCATTCGTAATGGCCTGTTGACGACTCTTGTTGTACTGCAGGTTGAGCTCTCGCAAGAGTTCATCGGCGTTATCGGTTGCAGTCTGCATAGCTACCATTCGGGCTGCATGCTCACTGGCCTGACTGTCCAGAAGGGCTGTGTAAATCATCAGTCGCAACTGCTTAGGAATGAGCACACCCAATACCGTCTCCAAGTCTGGCTCTACGATGAAGTCATCGTTCAGAGGCTTTACCTCTGACATTTGGCGTTCATCATCCTCTACTTGTTTCTTACGCAAGTATTCCTGAGCCTTCGCCGTAACCACATTGGATGTGAGGTCACGATCGTTGTCTCCTCCTATAGCCTCAGTAGAGAGGTCGATAGGCAGGAAAGTTTTCTGTGTCAGGATTTGCGAGCCGGCACTCTTGAAGTGATGATAAATCATCTCCACCTTGTCGAGTTCGCCAGCAGCATACTGCTGAGCAAGTTTCTGGGCGATGTCGGCACAAGCTTGTGCATTGGGATGGTCGGCAAGATCCATGAAGTTTCCACCAGTCTTCAGTCCTAACTTCTGTGCCTTCTCAGCCACCTTTCTGCCTATAGGATAAACCGTGATGTCGTCAATGCCTTGAGCCTTATACTCGTCCACCGCCTGCATCATCATCTTGATGACATTGGAGTTGAATCCGCCACACAAGCTGCTGTTGGAACTATAAACCACCAAAGCCACACGCTTGATTTCCTTGTGCTCCACCTGCAACTCATGCTCCACATTGGGAGTACTGACCAAGAAACTCTTGAGGATATGCTCCAGCATGTTCTCGTAAGGCAACATATTCTGAATAGCTACCTGAGCATGATGCAACTTGCTCGAAGCCACCATCTTCATGGCACTCGTAATCTTACGGGTACTATTGACACTGGCGATACGAGTTTTAATCTCTTTTAACGACGGCATAGGCTATTACGCTTTATATTGTCCTGCAACATTAGCCATGGTCTCCTCGATAACCTTGATACAGTCATCGGTAAGTTTACCATCTGCCAAAGTCTCGATAACATCGGAGTGCTGACTACGCATAGCATCAAGGAACAGGTCCTGACACTCGCGAACCCTATCCATAGGCACGTCGTGCATCAATCCGTGTACACCACAATAAAGTATGGCTACCTGCTCGCCTACTGGCATAGGGCGATACTGAGGCTGAACAAGGAGTTGGTCGTTCTTACGACCACGGTCCAAGGTCATTGCTGTCACGGCATCCATATCACTTGAGAACTTAGAGAAAGCCTCCAACTCACGATACTGAGCCATATCAATCTTCAAGGTACCAGCCACCTTCTTCATACTCTTGATCTGAGCAGAACCACCTACACGAGATACAGAGATACCCACGTTGATGGCTGGACGGAAGCCCTGGTTGAAGAGGTCGGTCTCCAGGAAGATCTGACCGTCGGTGATAGAAATCACATTGGTTGGAATATAGGCTGAAACGTCACCAGCCTGTGTCTCGATAATAGGAAGAGCAGTCAAAGAACCACCACCTCTTACCTTTCCCTTCATACACTCAGGCAGGTCGTTCATCTGCTCGGCAACTTCCTGCTGGTCGTTGATACGAGCAGCACGCTCCAAGAGACGAGAGTGGAGATAGAAGACATCACCAGGATAAGCCTCACGTCCAGAAGGACGACGAAGAATCAGTGATACCTCACGATAAGCCACAGCCTGCTTACTCAAGTCATCGTATACTACGAGAGCGGAATATCCACGATCGCGGAAATACTCACCGATAGCAGCTCCCGCGAATGGAGCATAATACTGCATCGCAGCAGGGTCGGCAGCAGTTGCACTTACAATAATGGTATAAGGCAAAGCGCCATGCTCCTTGAGGTTTTGTACCAATGCAGCAACGGTAGAGGCCTTCTGACCGATAGCAACATAAATACAATATACAGGCTTACCAGCCTCATAGAAACTCTTCTGATTGATAATGGTGTCTACTGCTATGGCAGTCTTACCCGTCTGACGGTCACCGATGATAAGCTCACGCTGACCACGACCAATAGGAATCATAGAGTCGACAGCCTTCAAACCTGTCTGCAGAGGTTCCTTTACTGGCTGTCGATAAATCACACCAGGAGCCTTGCGGTCCAAAGGCATCTCGAAAGAGTCGGTAAGATCAATATCTCCCAGTCCGTCAATGGCCTCACCCAGAGGGTTAACGACACGTCCTAAGAAATTGTCGTTCACGCGGATAGAGGCAATACGATGTGTACGCTTTACGCTCTGTCCCTCCTTGATGCCAGCTGTTGGACCCAAGAGGACACAACCTACATTATCTTCCTCCAAGTTCATGACAATTGCCATGGTGCCGTTCTCAAACTCAAGAAGCTCATTAGCCTCGGCATTACGAAGTCCATATATACGTGCCACGCCATCGCTGACAGTAAGCACTGTACCCACCTCGTCAAACTGCTGAGAGCCATTCACCTCCTGTAGTTGTTGCTGAAGAACTTCAGACACCTCACTTGGTTTAATTTTATCTGACATTGTTTATTTACTTTAATTGTTATACGAGGAGTTAAGGAGTTGAAAGAAGTTGAGACTATACATATTCTCGTCTTCAAATTCATCCAATTTTAAGAAGCACTCCTAACTTATATCAGGCAAAAGGTGTTGATAGAAAACTCCTTTAACTCCTTAAAAACTTAACTACTCAAGAAAATTACTTTTTGAGCTGTGTCAGAATGTTGTTGAGCTTAGTCTTCACGCTCGCATCCATTCTGTAAGTATCGTACTCAAGGATAAAACCACCAATCAGTTCAGGGTTCACCTCAGTCTTGAACTCCACAGTACCTTGCGTTCTCTGTTCCACCATCTTGCGCATCTTGTCCTCAGTAGAGGCATCGACGGCAGTGGCAGTTATCAGCTTACCGCGGATGATGTTCTTCTGTTTCCTGTAAAGAGTGATATACGAAGCAGCCATGAATTGCAGGGTGCTCTCCCTATCCTCTTTCAAGACGAGAGCAATGAACTTCCGGCTCAACTCAGATGGCTTCTTGCCAAGAGCTGTAATGAGAAGTGCTTGCTTCTTGTCTTTGGAAAGCATAGGGTTGTCTATCGTAAATCTCAGTTCAGGCACGTCGATGTAGCTCTTGTAGAGCGTCTGCATCTCCTGATAAACCTGATCTTCGAGCTTCATGCCGAGTGCCGCCTTGATGAGGGCACGGGCATAACGCACCGATATTACACCTATATCCATAAGCTTTACTGTTTGTTGTCAGAAGAAACCTCGTCCAGCAGTCGATTTATCATATCCATCTGTGCCTTGTCATCGGAAAGCTTGGCTTTGAGAACCTTCTCTGCTATCTGAACAGAGAGTTCTGCCACCTGTCCACGTATCTCGCGAATGGCGTTCTGCTTCTCATTCTCTATCTGCGTCTTGGCATCAGAGAGAAGTCGAGCACCTTCTTCGCGTGCCTTGTCCTGAGCTTTCTCTACGATGGCATCACGAGTTTCTGCTGCCTCCTTGAGGATGGCAGCCTGCTTCTCGCGAGCTTCCTGCAAGATGGATTCACCTTCTTTTTGGATATTGGCAAGCTTCTCATTGGCTTCGTGAGCTTTACGCAAGCTCTCGTCGATGTAGTCCTTACGATCATTCACCATCTTAATGATGGCAGGAAATCCTGCCTTCCAGAGGATGAGGAAAACGATGAGGAAGACCAACGTCATCCAGAAAAGCAAACCACTATCAGGAATCAATAAATCCATATATACTGGTTAAAGTTTAACTTAAACGTTTTATTATTAACTAACTCTGATTGCTTTACAGTCCCCGTCCCTGTTCTTATCCTGTAAGGTGTAAACCTCTATAATATAAGGTATAGCTTAATATTAAGGTGTACATCTCTCACATGAAAGACGAGGACCGTAACAGGCAATCATTACATAACGATTGCCAAGATGGCGATGATGACAGCGAAGAACGCAACACCCTCAACCAACGCAGCCGCGATAATCATAGAAGAACGAAGGTCGCCCATCTTCTCTGGCTGACGAGCCATGGCGTCCATAGCCTGGCCACCAATACGACCAATACCAATACCTGCGCCAATTGCGGCTAAACCTGCGCCAATTGCGGCACCTAACTTTGCGAGAGCATCTGCTGCTAATAAAAGTGATAACATAATCTTAAAATTTAAGTTGTTAATATTTTCTTTTTAATTGTCTTTGTTAATTAGTTCCGTAATGTTAGTTTTCTAAACCGTATATTACTTCACTACCTCTGGCTCAGCCTCATGATGCTGCACATGAGCCAGCGAGATGAATACTGCACTCAGCATGGTGAACACCAACGCCTGAATGTAGCTTACCAATAATTCGAGGAGCATCATGAAGACACTCATCGCTACACTTACGATTGTCATACCCGTACCTGCCATATAGTTGACGATCATATCTTCACTGATGTTGAACATAATGAAAATAATAGCCGCAAACGCAAGAGCGATAGCGTGACCTGCCATCATATTGGCGAAGAGTCGGATAATCAAAGCCAACGGTTTCGTAAAGATTCCGAAAAGCTCGATGAATGGCATCAATGGAACAGGCACCTTCAACCATGTTGGAACCTCAGGCCAGAAGATTTCCTTCCAGTACTCCTTGGTACCAGTGAAGTTGGTAATCAGGAATGTCGTCACACCGAAGAATGCGGTACAGGCGATATTACCTGTCAGGTTACCACCTCCAGGAGGGAAAGGAACGATACCCATGAGGTTGGCCACAAAGATGAAGAAGAAGCAAGTAAGCAACCAGGGTGCGTACTTGGGAGCCTCTTTACCGAGGGTAGCCTTGATCACATCGTCGTAAACCGACATGATAAACATGTGCATCAATCCCACAAATCCCTTAGGTGCAGGATCATCAACCTTGTGCTTCTTGCACCAGCGAGCAGGTATCAGTACACACAGCAACAAGACGATTGCATCGATGAAGAGCACGCAGACGGTTTTCGTGATGGAGATATCGAAAGGACGAACCTCCTGACCTCCCACCTTCTCTACAATCTTGTTGGGATTCGTCTGTGCGTCACCGTTTTTAATTACGAGATTAAATGGTCCGGGACGGTCGCCGTCAACGTCTCTCTCTTCAGAGAACTCGCTACTGCAGAACACGTGCCAGCCCGTTGAACTCTTTACGATGACAGGCAGATGAATCACTACGGGATGACCTCCCACCTCAGTGATATGCCATTCATAAGAATCCTTGATATGACCCCACAATATCTCTTTCACGTCGATGTTCTCCTTAGCTGATACCTGCAGAGGTGCCAACGTGAAGAGCAGCATCGCCATCAAGAGGAATTGCTTGAGATGTTTCATATTCTTTAATTCTTACTTTGTTTATTAATCTTGTTAGTTTCCGAGCCGTTTAAGAGAGTCGGCTCTTTTTCTCTACCCGTGCAAAGTAGATACAGTCGAACACGAGAAGTACGACATAGAAAAGGGCGAAGATAGCGGTAAAGCCTAAGATGTCCTGCTTGTCGCAGGTAAGCACATAGACGAGAAACACCAATGTGCCTGCCACCATCTTGACGACCAAAGCTGCCAGATAGAACTTGGCGAGATTGGCAGGCGAAGACTTTGCAACAGCCTTCCAGGCCTCACCATAAGCTGTACTTGCAACGAGTGAGAATATTGCACTCACTACCAAAGGTTTAACCACCTGAGCAAGGATATCATCGCATTGAGCCGACACCCTGCAGGCGAAGAGGATGGCAAGTGCCAACGCTGCTGTAAGCCACAGAGAAATCTGCTTGTATTTGATATTAGCTTGCTTGATGCATTGCAAGCGCATCTTTTCGTCTTTTTCCATTCCTAATCGAGAATTATTAATGCTTTATTGCTAATTCTTAATTTTAAATTATACTTCCACACAAAGGCTTACTTCGTTTTTCTTGCATTCTACGAATCCGCCGTTGATGTTCATTGTCTGTTTTCCTTCCTTGGTGGTGTATTCCACCTTTCCCACTTCTAACGAAGAGATGATAGGCGCATGGTCATTAAGAATCTCGAATGAGCCGAGAGTTCCTGGAACCAATACGCTTTCTACCTCACCTTGGAAAACTACCTTTTCGGGAGAAACTATCTTTAGCTGTAACATAATCCTTATATTTTAAAATGTTAAGTGTTAAATGTTAAGTGTTAAGTGTAAGCGTTAAATGATTCGTGTCTGAATCTCTAACGACATAGCATTTGGATACTTCACACTTCACTTCTCACCTTTTAGGATTATCCTTGTGCTGCTGCGAGCAACTGCTTAGCTTTCTCCTTTGCATCCTCGATAGTACCTACATTGAGGAACGCCTGCTCTGGCAGATCGTCCACCTCGCCGTCGAGGATGGCATTGAAGCCCTTGATAGTTTCTTCGATTGGAACCATCACACCCTTCAGACCGGTGAACTGCTCGGCAACGGTAAATGGCTGACTCAAGAAGCGCTGTACTCGGCGAGCACGGTTCACAGTCAGCTTATCCTCATCCGATAGCTCATCCATACCGAGGATGGCAATGATGTCCTGCAACTCATTGTAACGCTGCAACAACTGCTTTACTCGCTGAGCACAATCATAATGTGCTTTGCCCACAATCAGCGGGTCGAGAATACGAGAAGTAGAACCCAGTGGGTCTACAGCCGGATAGATACCCAGAGAAGCGATCTTACGAGAAAGCTCAGTAGTGGCATCCAGATGAGTAAAGGTTGTAGCAGGAGCAGGGTCGGTCAAGTCATCGGCAGGCACATAAACAGCCTGTACTGAGGTGATAGAACCATTCTTGGTAGAGGTGATTCGCTCCTGCATGGCACCCATCTCAGATGCCAAAGTTGGCTGATAACCTACGGCTGAAGGCATACGACCCAACAGCGCAGAAACCTCAGAACCAGCCTGAGTGAAACGGAAGATGTTATCGATGAAGAACATAATATCGGCAGCCTCACCGTTCTTTCCTCCATGATCACGGAACTCCTCGGCTACGGTCAAACCAGAAAGCGCCACAGAAGCACGTGCCCCAGGAGGCTCATTCATCTGACCATACACCAAGGTGGCCTGACTCTTGGCAAGCTCTTCCTGGTCGACAAGAGAAAGATCCCACTTGCCTTCTTCCATGGCCTTGCGGAACTTCTCGCCATACTTGATAACGCCAGACTCGAGCATATCTCGAATCAGGTCATTACCCTCACGGGTACGCTCACCTACTCCAGCGAACACAGAGTAGCCGTTGTGTCCCTTGGCAATATTGTTAATCAACTCCATGATAAGCACAGTCTTTCCAACACCGGCACCACCGAAAAGACCAATCTTACCACCCTTCATGTAAGGCTCGAGCAAGTCGATCACCTTGATACCGGTGGCAAGCATCTCCTTGTGCGTAGAGAGCTCATCAAACTTCGGAGCCGCACGGTGGATAGGATAAGCGCCTTTCATGTCCAATTCTTTCATACCATCAATAGGCTGTCCGATGACATTCATCATACGGCCCTTGATTTGCTCTCCGGCAGGCATCAGAATTGGGTTGCCTGTAGAGACAACTTCCAATCCACGCTGCAAGCCGTCGGTGTTGTCCATGGCTACGCAACGAACTGTGTCCTCACCGATATGCTGTTGCACCTCGATGACCAGGTCACGTCCGTCTGGGCGTTTCACCTTCAGAGCTTCGTGAATCTTAGGAAGCACCTTCTCTGGATTCTCGCCCTTGGTATCGAAATAAACGTCGATAACAGGACCAATAATCTGAGAGATACGTCCGTTAATTTGTGACATAAGCTATTTTTTTTAATGTTAGTATATTTATTTTTATTCTGACTTGCTGCTATTAAGGTTCTGAACTCATACGAGAGTATGAAAGTTCAGCACAGACTCTTGGCATCAAGTAGTTTGCATGCAAAAGTAACAAACATTCGCGGAAACGCCAAATTAAAGAGAAGTTTTATTCGTCTTTAAACCATTTTTAGTCCCCTTTAAACCATTTTATAAAACAGTTTGTGTCTTTATATTATACATTTCAAGTTGCACCATGTATGATGACCAGAGTCTGTCATATATTGTGACCAAGGCTTGCCATATATTATGACCAAGGCTTGCCATATATTGTGACCAAGCTTGGTCATCTATGATAACCAGGGATTACACCTTAATATATATAAGAGGAACATTCCTGCTTTTAAAATGATTATTCTTATATTTCCTCCACATGTAGTGTGTGATGAGTTGGGATTAGATACTCAACTCGTCAAGCACCTTAATCAACTTGCGGTCGAAAGGTTTGTCGGAACGGATGGCTTCTGACAGAGGAACATAAACCACCTCGTTGTTTCTTACACCTACCATCACGTTTCTCTGTCCCTGCATAATGGCCTCTATAGCTCCACAGCCAGTACGGCTGGCAAGGATACGGTCGCGTGCAGAAGGACGACCGCCACGCTGCAAATGACCCAAGATAGACACACGCACATCGAACTCAGGGAACTCCTTGCGTACACGGTCTGCATAATAAAGCGCGCCACACTTAGGACTCTCCGATACGATAACGATACAACTCTTCTTGGATTTACGAATACCACGCTCCATAAACTGGGCCAGCTGGTCGACATCGGTAGAGTCTTCAGGAATAATAGCAGCCTCCGCACCACTTGCAATAGCGCTGTTCTGTGCCAGGAAGCCTGCATCACGACCCATCACCTCTACAAAGAATATGCGCTCGTGGCTCTGAGCAGTATCACGTATACGGTCTACACATTCTACAATCGTATTCATGGTAGTATCGTAACCGATGGTATTGTCTGTACCATAAAGGTCATTGTCAATCGTTCCTGGAAGGCCAATACAGCAGATATCAAAGTCGCGCGCCAGATTCATAGCACCAGTAAGCGATCCGTTTCCGCCGATAACAACAAGTGCATCGATTTCTTCTTTCTGTATGGTCTCAAAAGCTTTCTGACGACCTTCGTCAGTCATGAACTCCTTAGAGCGGGCTGTCTTCAGAATAGTTCCACCCGTACCAATAATACCACTTACATTTTCAGTTGTAAAAGTCTTGATCTCGTCATTAATCAATCCGTCGTATCCACGAAAAATTCCTTTGACCGTATAGCCATTATAGATGGCCGAGCGGGTAACGGCACGAATAGCCGCATTCATACCTGGTGCGTCTCCACCAGATGTCAGTACACCAATCGTTTTAATCTTTGCCATAACCAAAAACCTTTATTTGTAGTACGTTATTTTATGATAATATTTATTTTTTATTGATCTCGTTCAAAAAATGGACATGTTCTTCTTTCCTTATTATCTAATGTCCTTGTTACTGCATCAGCCATAGGAATCCGAGTCCTATGATGCCTCCCACCATGGCTTTCCAGCCTACATGACGGAAGAACCAGCCTACATGCATGCGCTCCATCTTCATCAATGCCAAACCACTCATTGTTCCAATACCCAAGATGTTTCCACCTGCCATTACGCAGAAGGCAACGACCCTCCAATACAAACCATTGCAACTGTAGACGGTAGAGAGTTCGGATGCCAAGCCTGTTTGTCCCATCTCGTCAGGAAGCGAGAAGAAATTGATGGCAGTCGCAAAATTGTCGAGCACCGTACTCAACACGCCCGCAGCCACTCCATGAAGCCAAACGAAAGGCTGACTATCATTAACACCCAAGTATTCCATCAACTCATCGTATGCTCCAGTTTCCTTCACAACACCTACAGACAACATGATGCCCATCACAAAGAGAATCATCTGAATGACACCATATTGCAGCACACGAGGCGTACGGCGGTCGACCATTGCATCCATGTTCATCAGCTTGCGATTGAAAATCTCGTTGACAATCCACAAGACAGACAACACACACAGAGCCCCCAAGAAAGGACTCAGTTTGGAGATATTATGGAAGGTCGGGATAAACCACAGTCCACCGATACCCACAAAGAGCATGAGCAGACGCTGCCATACATTGAGTCGGGTATCATCGCCTCGATAAGGCATGACGATCCATTCGGTGTCGACACGCTCGGGAAGACTTCTCGATATCAGATAAGTAGGAACCAACCAGGTTGCAAGACAGGGCAGCAAAAGTGACATAGAGTAACTGGTGGCCGTTACTGCTCCACCGTTCCACAGCACCAATCCCTCAGGATTGCCGATAACAGTCAGCGCACCTCCACAATTGGCAGACAGCAAGATGGCGCTGCCATAAAACATACGCTGTCTGCGACTGGGAATAATACCATGCATGATGGTAAGCATCATGACAGTAGTGGTCAGGTTGTCAAGATTGGCAGAAATAACAAATGTCACCACAGAAAGTGTCCAAATCATACGCTTGCTATTACGGGTGCGAAGCAACTGGCGGATAAAATCGAAACAACCATTATTGTTGAGAATTTCAACAATCGTCATCGTAGCCAACAGGAACAAGACTATCTCTGCAGCTCTTCCCACATATGGCAGGAAGACGAAACGGGAAATAAAGCTCTTGACTGTTGCGCTGGATTCTGGGATGGCAGGAGTCTGACTGTGCAGATAGCTCGAAAAATCATAAGCATGCTGACTGGTTACGAAATCCATACCAAAACAAATATACAAAACCCATCCCACCGTACCAGCAAAAATGGCCACGGCAGCACGGTTCACCTTGGTAATATTCTCCGTTGCTATAAGGAGACATCCCAACAATAATATGGACACGATGACTATCGTCATATAACTATGCTCTCTTGATTTAAACGCAAAATTAACAATTAATCTGAAATAACAAGCATTTAGTTGCAAAAAAAATCAATTGTTTCATGGAAAAGTAACATATCGCAACATTTTACCATCCATTTTGCTATGTTGAGATAGCAAAAAGCAACTTGTTTGTATTTAAAAATCGAATGACAAATAATCGCAAACAACAAGAGAAAGTTTACTTTCCCTTTCTCTTCAACAACCTGTCAAAAACCCGAGTCTGGGTCTTCAACAAATACAAGGTACCCATGACATTGGCAGCAACCCAAACAAAACAAAAAGCCCAATACAAAACTGAAGGCTGCCACATGAATCCACCCAACAAGCCTCCAGCAACAAACACCAACTCCACGGCAATAAAGATCACACCCTTACGTGAAAGGACATAACGATAGAGACATCGGCTGTACACAAGCACAAACAAAGTTTCTATCAGATAAGCTCCTACAATGCCGAAGCCAAGCCCCAACAGCCCCTTATAGCGATAGCCTACAATCTCCATCACGATGAGTAACATGACACATACAGCCTCCTGGCACAAGAACTTACGCGACTGTCCTTTCGATAAAGGCAGATATTCTATCGGAATATAAACAGCTCTGAAAAGCATGCTGACAGCTGCCAACTGTGCCATACCGAGCACATCCAAAAAACGATGGTCGTAGAGAAGTGGAATCAAGACTGGCAAGGCCAAAATCATGCCCGTCAATATGGGTCCCATCAGCAAAACATTGATTTCCAACTGCTTGTTGACACAGTTGTTCTGTTCCACACCCATCTCCTTTACAGATGACAGACGGGGAAAATAATCAGCCTCCATCGCCGAGAACACCAAGCCCGCATAGACAACAGCCAAGGTCCAGCCGGCATTAAAAAGCCCGACATCAGACAACTCGCCTATTCTATTAATGTACGCGCGTATCAAAAACTCAGCTCCCGAACTCATGAGCCCGGCAACAACAAACGCCAAACCTAACCTGACAACATGAATGCCACGCCCTAAGAACTTGGCAGAAAAGGATACCCGATAAGGATAATGACGAGAGGAATAACGAAGAGAAAGCAACATCTGTGCAAGCGACTGCAACACAAGCACACCCACAATTCCCTGATAACGCCACAGATAATAAATAGGAACAGAGACGACTAGAGAAGCAAAGACTACGCATAAAGAGGAGAAAGCCAAGGCTCGCAACTGCCGTGTGGCCTTCAGCACAGCCGTTTCGCCACCTGCTACTATCAGGAATGCTACAGCAGGAGCCAAAAATATGAAATGACACACATGATCACCTCTGTCAACAAAGGTAATGCCATCAAGCAAAGGACTGAAAAACAGACAGACAAACATTCCCAACAAGGCTGCAAACAGACACCATGAGCGTATGAGCAGAATGGTGGAGGAAAGTTGCTCGTTGGAAGCATCATACTGTTCTGAGATTTCACGCACACCACTGGTAGGAATACCAAAATTAGTAGCCGAAACCACCATGTTAATGGTTGAATTGAAAAGCGCAACAAGTCCCATACCAGCAGTTCCCAAAAGCATGGCCGCAAACTTATTGCGCACCAAACCAATGAGAATACTCAATCCCTGTACACCGCCGAAAATGCCGGTATACTTCAGTATATGAGAGTAACTGTCGTTCTTTTCCGTCTTTTCCATTTATTATAAAACGCAATCTCCTTTCTTTTATTATCTATGACACATAGTTTTTACTTCATCCTACATCTAAAACAAGCAAAAGGAAAAGTTGAATAGAAAAGCCTCGAAAAATGAAAGCGGCTTCGATAGTCAATGAAGCCTATTTCGTAGAGCAATGAAAGCGGCTTCGTAAGCAGTTGAAGCCTATTGCATTATTCTGATAGAAACTATCAAAAAATATAGTTGACCACTTTAAACTTTATTAACAGCGTCCTACCTTCAAGGGGCACATTTGTGCTCTTTAAGGAACATTTTACCGCAAAGGAAAATTACACAGAATGGAAATAATATGGTCAACTGTTTAAGCACTAATCCTTATCCCAGAAATAGAATTTACACAGCAAGCTCCTGCGTAGAAAAAATGACAAAGAAAAAGGTCGCTCCCAAAGGGAACAACCTTTATTCTTTTCATCGAAGAAGATGAGTTGAAGCGAGAATTAAGCCTCTGCAGGAGCCTCCTCAGCAGGAGCAGCCTCCTCAGTAGCTGCAGCCTCAGCCTCTGCCTTAGCAGCAGCCTCAGCAGCCTTCTTGTCAGCTACCTTCTTAGCGATTGCTTCATTTACTTTCTTCTCAGCCTCGAGCTCCTTAGCAGCAGCATCCTTCTTTGCCTTAGCCTCGTTCTCGCGAACAGCAGAAGCCTTAGCATCCTTGCCATTCTTCCAAGCATCGAAACGCTTCTGAGCCTCAGCCTCATCGAAAGCGCCCTTCTTTACGCCACCACGGAGGTGCTTCATCAGGTAAACGCCCTCGCCCTTGAGGATGTTACGTACTGTGTCTGTAGGCTGCGCACCTGTCTCTACCCAGTAGAGGGCACGATCGAAATTCAAATCTACAGTAGCAGGATTGGTGTTAGGGTTGAAAGTACCAATCTTCTCAGTAAATTTACCATCACGTGGTGCTCTAACGTCAGCGATTACGATGCTATAGAAAGCATAGCTCTTACGACCGCCGCGCTGCAATCTGATTTTTGTTGCCATTTTTTTTAATTTTATTTATTTGAGGTTTGAATTTTATGCTGTTATCACGTAACAGCCGTGCAAAGGTACGGCTTTTTTCCATACCTCACAAGTTTTTTCTTTTATTTTTCTTCTTTTTTAACGTATTCTGTCGGCTGCTCTGACCAGTTTCTCATCATCTGCCACTCCTTTTCGTGCCAATACAACCATAATGATGGCAATAAGTGGCAGACAGGCAGCAAACTTCACCTCTACATTTCCTTCCACCTCGGGCACTGTCACCATGCCGAAAAACAGCAAGGCGTAATCTATGTACCACAATACAGAGAACAACAGATTAGTGGCACAAAGTGACAACTGCAGCTTGCGGTTTTTATACAGGAATATTGTCGCCAATGACAAGGCTGTAGAGACAGCAAGCAAAATAAAAAGAGGCAGACAGGTGCCCGACACGGTAATCGTTCCGTTGTCATCTACGAAACCAAGGTTGTAGAGAGAAACAACTCCTCCCATTCCCTTTGGCAGAATGACACCTATCGGCATAAAGAAGCACAGCAAACTGGCGATGACAGCAACGAGCAGAAACAATGTTTGTTTGCGTTGTATCATATTCTTTACTGTTTTTAGAAATCTAAAGAGTCATTTTTGCTTGCCATGTTGTCCTTAGAAGGATCGCGCCAGTAGATGTTGCCTTCTACAAACTCCTGTGTAGCAAGCAATGTTGGCTTTGGCAGTTTCTCATAATAACGAGAAATCTCAATCTGCTCACGGTTTTCGAAAACCTCCTCCAAAGAATCGTTATAAGAAGCAAACTCCTGAAGTTTCTTGCTCAGGTCTTGCTTGATCTCAACAGATATCTGGTTGCTACGCTTTGCGATAATGGCCACACTCTCGTAGATATTGCCAGTATTGTCACAAAGGTCCATAATGTTGCGTGTCACGGTATTTACCGGTGCTTTTGATTTCTTGTAATCCATAATCTTGCTTTTATTCTATTTTATTTTCTTTATTTCATTATTTATTCTCTAATTTGCTGTAGCTGTCCTCGGGATGTGCTTTCTCAAATTCCTTGCATTTGGCAATAAACTTTTCGGCAGTAGCACGCTCCTTTGAGTCAGGATACTCGTTGATGAATCCGTAGCACTCGTCCTCTGCATCCTGATATCGCTCCAACTGCTTGCTCTCCACACTCATCTTGGCGAGTTCGTACTTGCCCTTCATAATCAGAATGGCAAATTCCTCGCGCTTGTTGCTGTAGGGATAGTCCTTCAAGGCGTTCTGTGCAGTCACGATACAAGCCTCATAGTTGTTTCCGCCACTGGTACAGTTGCCAAAGTATGTACCCAGATCATAATAGAGTTTAGCATTCTTGTACTCCTTCTCTACCAAAAGGTCCTGCAAAGCAAACAAGCGGTTGGTTGCCTGTTTCTTCAGTTTCGCATCGGGATAAAGATCCAGATATTCCTGAAAAGCAGCTATGGCCGACACGGTGAGCGACTGGTCAAGGCGAGGCTCGGGCGCATTCTTGTAAAGACTCTCTCCTACATAATATTTGGCATTCTCTGCATAAATGCCTTTTGGATAAGTCTGATAATATTTCTTGAAATACTCCGAAGCTGTTTCATAGTCACGCAAGCCATACTCAGCCATTGCCAACATATAGAGACACTCTTCAGCCTCTGTACTGCCCTTCTTCAAAGTTACCAGTTCCTGAAGCAATGTTACTGCACGGGAATACTTTCCTGTGGCATAGCATTCCTTTGCATACTCATATTTAAAGTTGTAATTGTCAGATTTATAAACCTGATTAAACTGGTTGGCGCAGCTCGTCATGAGCAACGCAACACATGCTGTGATTAAAACAGTTTTCTTCATAGGTCACGTTTTGAGATGCAAAGTTACAGATATTTTGCTTATCCGCAAAGGAAAAAATACATTTTTTCGCAATTTATTAGTCTTTATAACGATTAATGCTCTTTTTTTTGTACTTTTGCAATTTAAAAGACAGTGCATTCACAACTTAGTCGTAAGAAAAATGCATGATATCTAAAAAACAGGAACAGAACATGAACTTTAAGCTGACATCCAAGTACCAGCCTACAGGCGACCAGCCACAGGCCATCAGACAGCTCACCGAAGGCATAGAGCAAGGTGAGCCGGCACAGGTTCTGCTCGGAGTAACAGGCTCGGGCAAGACTTTCACAGTGGCAAACGTCATTGCCAACGTAGGAAAGCCAACCCTCGTGCTGAGCCACAACAAGACTCTTGCAGCACAGTTGTACCAGGAAATGAAAAGTTTCTTTCCAGAAAATGCTGTAGAGTACTATGTGTCTTACTACGATTACTATCAGCCAGAGGCTTACCTGCCGACAACGGATACTTATATCGAGAAAGATCTTGCCATCAACGACGAGATAGACAAGTTGCGCCTGGGGGCTGTATCGGCTCTGCTTTCCGGACGCAAAGATGTCATCGTGGTGTCTTCTGTCTCGTGTATTTATGGTATGGGAGGTCCTACCGCCATGCAGGAGAACATCATCAAGATAAAGAAAGGACAGCAACTCGACAGGAACGAGTTTCTGCGACAGTTAGTGGATGCCCTGTATGTAAGAAACGATATCGAACTGCAACGTGGCAACTTCCGCGTCAAGGGCGAAACTGTAGATATCTTCATGGCTTATAGCGACAATGTGCTGAGAGTTACCTGGTGGGACGACGAGATAGACTCTATCGAGGAGGTGGACTCTCTCACCTATCACCGGTTGGTTTCGTTTGATGCATATGAAATTTATCCTGCCAACCTCTTTGTCACCACCAAGGAACAAACCGAGAAAGCCATACGCATGATACAGGATGATCTGGTTGTGCGCGAGCAGTTCTTCAAGGATTTGGGCGACAACATCAAGGCACAGCGCATCAAGGAACGAGTGGAATACGACATGGAGATGATCAAGGAATTGGGACATTGCTCGGGTATCGAGAACTATTCGCGGTACTTCGACGGTCGACATGAGGGCGAACGTCCCTACTGCCTGCTCGACTTCTTCCCCAAAGACTTCCTGCTGGTAGTAGACGAGAGTCATGTCAGCATTCCGCAAATAGGAGCTATGTATGGTGGCGACCGCGCCCGCAAGCAAAACCTGGTGGAATATGGTTTCCGTCTGCCAGCAGCCTTCGACAACCGTCCGCTTACCTTCGATGAGTTTCACAGCATGATACATCAGGCCATCTATGTAAGCGCCACTCCCGCCGACTACGAGTTGAGAGAGTCAGAGGGTGTTGTAGTAGAACAACTTATTCGTCCTACAGGTTTGCTTGACCCAGAGATAGAAGTACGCCCCAGCGAGAACCAGATAGACGACCTGCTCGACGAGATACTTACCCGTACCCATCGCAATGAGCGAGTACTTATCACAACCCTGACCAAGCGAATGGCTGAGGAATTGACAGAGTTCTTGCTGAACCACAGCGTGAAGGCAGCCTATATACATAGTGATGTGGCCACACTCGACCGAGTAAAAATCATGAACGACCTTCGTGCTGGCGTTTATGACGTTTTGGTGGGAGTCAACCTGCTGCGAGAAGGACTCGACTTGCCGGAAGTATCACTTGTTGCCATCCTCGACGCAGACAAGGAGGGCTTCCTAAGAAGCCACCGCTCTCTTACCCAGACTGCAGGACGTGCCGCCCGAAATGTGAACGGAAAGGTAATCATGTATGCAGATAATATCACAGAGAGTATGCAACGCACCATTGATGAGACTGCCCGTCGCCGTACTATCCAGTTGCAGTACAATGCCGACCACAACATCACTCCTCGCCAAATAGTGAAGGCTATCACATCGGCCCTGCCTACTTCTAAAGAAACAGAACCTACAACCAGTATGCAAAAGACAGCAGCCCAGCGCGTATATATCGAACCAGAGGGAGCCTCCTTCGCAGCCGATCCTATCGTGCGCAGCATGAGCAAAGAGGAACTGCAGAAGAGTATTGCCAACACGACAGCTCTCATGAAACAGGCTGCCAAAGACCTTGACTTCATGCAGGCAGCGCAATATCGCGACGAGATTATCCGCCTGCAGAAAGAGCTGGAGGAAAAAGAAGCGTAAACCACATATATGTCCAGACCTCTTCCCCCAAAAATAAGAGACACTCTGGCAAAGACACTGATTTGGACAAAACTATATAAAAAATTTCATCAAATGGAATCTCTACAAAAAAACTATTCAAACGACAGTTTCTTGAGTCTTCCTCTCAGCGTCTCTGCTTCCGATTTACGGATAGAGAGAGTGATAGAACAGGTGTTGTCATATTCCTGACTCACAATACGGGGTTGCATTTCTTTGACAACCCGCATCACATCATTCATCATCACATAAGGGAAATCATACTTCACCAGTTCTTCCACCTGTCTTGTCTCTTGTACGGAGTCTTCTATGGCCAAGGCTGCTGCAGCCTTGTATGCCACAATGAGTCCACCTGTACCCAGGTTGACACCACCATAATATCTCACCACAATAATCAAGATATCAGTAAGGTCGTTGCTGTTAATCTGTCCCAAGATTGGTTTGCCTGCGGTACTACTTGGCTCGCCATCATCATTGGCCCGAAACTCAGTCCTCTCAGCCCCAAGCATATAAGCATAGCATACATGTCGGGCATCATAATACTTCTTGCGGTAAGAGGCAACAATCTCCTTCACCTCATCAAGTGTTTCCACATGATGTGAAAAAGCAAGGAACTTACTCCGTTTTTCAGAGTAAGTCCCCTCGCCTATTTTATTTGTTATAGTCTTATATTCGTCAATCACCGTACAAATATTGAAATTCGTATTCTTTATTTAAGTTTGTGAATAATGAGTCCGCTGCGTAACTTAGGCTCGAACCATGTAGCCTTAGGAGGCATTATCTTTCCACTGTCAGCAATATCCATAATCTGTTGCATAGTGACAGGATGCAAGGCAAGAGCCATACGCATCTCTCCACTGTCTACACGACGCTTCAACTCACCTAAACCACGAAGACCTCCAACGAAATCGATACGCTTGTCGGAACGCAAATCCTTAATGCCCAATATCTCGTCAAGAATCAATCGGGAAGAAATATCCACATCCAGCACCCCGATAGGATCGCTGTCATCATAGGTTCCTGGCTTGGCAAATAGTCCATACCATTTTCCGTCCAGATACAAGAGGAAAGAGTGAAGGGCAGCAGGCTTGAGAACATCCAATCCAAATTTATCAATAGCCTCCTCAACAGACATCTTCTCATAACAGGGTATTCCATCTTCCTCGCCCGACACATTGACATTGACAGCGTCAATCTCTATGACCTCGAAGTTCTCTGTCAACTTGTCAAGGAACTGATCGGAAGTAAGACCATTCAGGTCTTTCACGACACGATTGTAGTCGAGAATGGTCAACTGACTGGCCTGGAAACAAACTGCCATGAAGTAGTTGTACTCTTCCTTACCGGTATGATTGGGGTTCAGCTTTGCCTTTTCTGCACCAACGAGTGCGGCAGCAGCAGAGCGATGATGCCCGTCGGCAATATAGAGACTTGGCATCTTGGCAAACTCAGCCGTAATTGTAGCAATATCCTTATCGTCGCCTACCACCCAGAACTGATGACGAAAACCGTCGATAGGAGCTATGAAATCATATTCGGGTGCAGTCGCAGCATAGCGCATCAATATCTCGTTGAGAACAGCGTTATCGGGATAAGCAAAGAACACGGGTTCGATATTGGCATCGCATACACGCACATGCTTCATGCGGTCTTCCTCCTTGTCGCGACGAGTAAGTTCATGCTTCTTGATAACACCTGTAAGATAATCATTCACGTAGGCACCAACGACCAGACCATATTGTGTCTTGCCGTTCATAGTCTGCGCATAGATATAATACTGTTCCTTGTCGTCCTGCTTCAGCCAGCCGTTTTCCTGAAACTTCTTGAAATTTTCAGCCGCACTTTCATAGACGCGCGGATCATACTCTGAGGTACCAGGTTCGAAGTTGATTTCTGGTTTGATGATATGATAAAGACTCTTCTCATTATCACCAGCCTCTTCACGGGCTTCCTCAGAATTGAGGACATCATATGGACGAGACTCCACCTGTTCTACAAGGTCCTTAGGAGGTCTCACTCCCTTGAAAGGTTTAATAATTGCCATAATAGTTTTCTTTGAGGTTTTGAATATTGAAACCCAATCGGTCATCAGACCCAAGAGATGGGCTTACATCATAATTGTTTATATCCTATAAAACGCAAAAAACTTTGAGACTTGACCAAGAACCATGATGACGACCTTACAAAAAAGTAATCATCCTGCTCTGTGTTCAAATCTCAAAGTCCTATATCAGTTTACTTGTTTACCTGGAACTTTGTACAGCCGTCCTTGAAGAAGGCATTGATTTGCTTGGCAGCAGCAATACCTGCATTGATATTTGCCTCAGCAGTCTGCGCTCCCATCTTCTTAGGTGTAGAGAAATAACGACCTTCAAACTGTGCAAAGTCGGCATCAGCATCAGGCTTGATGTCTGTGATAAACTTCAAGTCCTCACGCTCTGCAAGAAGCTTCAACAATTCAGGTTCATTAATTACTTCCTTGCGGGCTGTATTGATAAGAATACCACCCTTTGGCAACTGATTTACAGTCTTATAATCGATACTCTTGATGGTTTCAGGAGTTGCAGGAATATGAAGCGATACAATATCGCAAGTCTGGAACAACTCATCCTGACTCTTTACAGCATGAACACCAGCAGCCTCAATTACGTCGGCAGGACAGAAAGCATCATAAGCAGCCACTTCCATACCAAAGCCCTTAGCAATGCGAGCTACGTTTCGGCCTACATTACCAAAAGCAAGGATACCTAATTTCTTACCCTTCAACTCAGAGCCGGCCTTTCCATTATAGAAGTTACGAACAGCAAAAACGAGCAAGCCGAAAACAAGCTCTGCTACCGCATTAGAGTTCTGACCAGGAGTATTCTCAGCCACTACATGATGGGCAGTAGCTGCAGCCAGGTCGATATTATCATAACCAGCACCAGCACGAACAATAATCTTCAGATTTTTGGCTGCCTCGAGAACCTCGGCATCAGCCTTGTCTGAACGAATGATCATTGCATCTACGTCTTTCACCGCATCGAGAAGTTGCGCTTTCTCTGTATATTTCTCAAGCAGAACCAACTCATTGCCTGCTCCTTCTATTTCTTTCTTGATACCCTCTACAGCAGCTGCTGCAAAAGGTTTTTCTGTTGCAACTAAAACTTTCATAATAATAATAATTGAATAATAAAATTCGAAAGTTAATATAAAGATGATATAAAAGAGGAGGTCGGATGCTGTAATCAGACAGTTTGCTCAACAGCAGCATCCGCCCATCTATTTTCAACTTGGATTAATGTTGTGCCTCAAAGTCCTGCATGGCCTTGACGAGTGCGTTGACACCCTCCATTGTCATGGCGTTGTAGCAGCTTGCACGGAAACCACCCACAGAACGGTGACCCTTGATGCCCACCATACCACGTTCAGTAGCAAACTCTAAGAAAGGCTTCTCCAACTCTGCATACTCATCGTTCATTACGAAACAGATGTTCATCAAAGAACGAGATGCTTCTTCAACAGTACCCTTAAACAACTTGTTGCGGTCTATTTCAGCATACAAAACCTCAGCACGCTCATGAGCACGCTTGTCTGCAGCCTCCACACCACCATTCTTTTTCAACCAGCGAAGATTCTCCATCAAAGAATATATAGGAACTACAGGAGGTGTGTTGAACATACTTCCCTTGTCTACATGGGTACGATAATCAATCATAGTAGGCAACTCACGTGGAGCCTTACCCAACATATCGTCCTTGACAACTATCACAGTAACACCCGCCATAGAAAGATTCTTCTGTGCACCTGCATAGATAGCAGTATACTTGGAAACGTCTACAGGACGGCTCATGATATCTGAACTCATATCCGCAATCAGTGGGACCGCAACATCAGGATCACGACGCAACTCAGTTCCATATATAGTATTGTTGGAAGTGATGTGCAAATAATCAGCATCAGCAGGAACGTTGTTCTCAAACTGTGGATAATAACTGAAGTTGGCCTCGGACGATGATGCGATCTCAACGACCTCACCAAAATGCTTAGCCTCTTTCATCGCCTTCTTGGCCCAAGTACCAGAATTAACGTAGGCTGCCTTCTTGATGAGGAAGTTAGCAGGAATCTGCATAAACTGTAACGAGGCACCACCACCAAGGAAGATTACGGAATAGCCCTCAGGTATATCGAGAAGTTCCTTGAAAAGGGAGACTGCCTCGTCAACAACTGGCTGGAAATCTTTTGCACGGTGGCTGATTTCCATCAATGAAAGACCAGAACCATTAAAATCCAAAATCTGCTTAGCTGTGTTCTCAATCACTTCGCGTGGAAGCATTGATGGACCTGCATTAAAATTGTACTTCTTCATCTGTTGTTTATTTAAGTTTTAGTGTAATGTTCTCCTTTATTGGAAAAATACATCGGCGAAATTACAATTAATATTTGAAACTACCAAATATTTCTGCACATTTTTAGCATTTTGAGCAAAAAACCAACAATTTATCACTCCGTTTCTAAAAAAGCATGCATATTCATGCAGTTTACCTCACTTCTTCTACAACTGTCCTGATGCCTTTAATCTTCTCGCCTGCTACTTGTCGGAGCACCTGTCTGAGGCGTGGACGTGCCACAGCAACATAAGCATATCTTTCTTTTACGTCTATCTTTCCAATCTCTGTAGTCGTAAGACCTCCTTTTTTACAGAGGAAACCTACAATATCGCCCTTGCTTATCTTGTCTTTTTTGCCCTTGCCGATATAGAGCGTTGCCATTCGTGGAAGAGCAGGCGCAGGCAGTTCGGCCGGAATCTCATAATCTTCCACCTCAGCATCAACATACTCGGGAATGCTTTCTGTAGGTCCCAACAGGAAATAGGCTTTACCTTTCGACTCCCATCGTGCAGTTCTTCCCACACGGTGTATGTATCCGTCCTCGTTTTCAGGAAGATGATAGTGAACGATATTGTCGATATTAGGAATATCAAGTCCACGCGAAGCCAAATCGGTACTTACAAAAATGTTGGCACTGCCATTGCTGAACTTGTAAAGCGCATCCTCACGCATCTTCTGTTCCATACCTCCATGGAAGCAGGAGGTAGAAAAGCCTTCCTGACGCAAAAACTGGTCAGTACGCTCCACACTGTCTCGATAGTTGAGGAACACGATACTGCTTTCATCCCCAAAGCTGCGAAGTAACTTCGACAAAGCCTCAAGCTTGTCTTTCTGCTCACTCCTTACCTTATATATATGTACACGCTCAGGAACCTGCTCGTCATCCAGCCGATAGTCAACCTTCTCTACCCTTCCCATATGCACAAACTGCGGGATGGCTTCAGCCTCTGTAGCAGAAAGCAGGATACGCCGTTCCAGATGTGGCAAGGATTGCAAGAGTCTGCTCATCTCGTCCTGAAAGCCCATCTCTAAACATTTATCAAACTCATCGATAACGAGATACTTGACATGCTCGGCAGAAAGGTTTCCTTTATCCAGATGATCGTTGAGACGTCCTGGTGTACCGAAAATGATCTGCGGTCTTACCTGACGCATCACCCTATGTTCATCCATCGTCATTCTGCCTCCATAGCAAGCCATGGCACGCAGACCACTTCCCATATCCTTGAGAACAGTAGCCGACTGCAGGGCAAGTTCTCTTCCTGGTGTAACCACAATAGCCTGCGGCATATCATCGCCAGCATCCACCAGTTGGGTAAGAGGCAAGAGATAGGCCAGGGTCTTTCCACTTCCCGTAGGCGAAAGCACCACCACATCTTTGTCACTTCGCAACAAGGCATGCATTGCATCTTGCTGCATGGCATTAGGGGTTATCCCCATTTTATCTAATATTGATTTCATTTTAAATATTCTAATGTGTTGAATGAAAATAAATGATGACATCATCCCTTCGATTTCATCAGTCGGTCGATTTCATCAAACTCCTTTCCCTTGTTCAGATTGAGGTAAATTGTATACAGGGGCAAAGCCCATTTCTCCTGAGCACCAGGCTCCATTTTACGAAATTTCTCTAAATAGGGCAAAGCTTTTTGGTAATAACCAGTTATCTCCTGATGGCGTTTGCGCGACAGATGCGTATTTTTGTCGAGCTCCACCGCCATATTGAAGTAAGCCAATCCGGCATTGTAATACACCTCGGCAATACTGTCATTGCGCTGTATCAGTTTGTTACTCAACTCAAGGCTTTCTTTGTTTTTTCCCTGATTAAGCAAAATTGTGCTTTTAGTGAAAAGATATAGTCCGCTCTCAGCATCAACCTGCAAAGCCTTGTCTACTACAGCCATTGCCGAATCAAGTTGGTTCTGCTTCGTATAATACTCAATGAGTCGTGGGAAGAAAAACGGGAACTTAGGTGCATGCTCGAATCCTTCCTCAAGAGTCTGCAGATAACGGACCGTATCTTTCTCCAGTTTATAGGTCTCTGCCAAGAACTGGAGCATATAGTCGTAGTGAGCCGTATCTTTCAGAGCTTCATAAGAGTGATGAAGTGTTGCCTTGGGATTCTTCATCTTGTATCCACAATACACAGCCCAGTAAGCCGCTGAAGGCAGATATTTGTCATGTTGCTGATAATCGTAACCTTCGAAGAGAGGAATATGCGCGCACGAGATATATTTGTCGAAGAACCTGTAAGCCTCAGCATAGTTCTGCTTACGCACAAACCAACTACCGCCATTGTATAGGTTGGGACGTATCTGATTGAGATATTCGGCATGTCCCTTCCTTGATTCTATCTCCACCTTTCCCTTACGGTTGGGTATGCTTTCTACCGAGTCGATTCCCTCGGCAATGACAAAAAGCTGACGAGTCAGACTGAACAATTTCGCCGTATCATATTTCTGCTTCAGATACAACTGCTCATTGCCCTGCTCATATTGTTTCCTCACGGCATCGTAGAGCACAGCCCATATCTTACGGTTGGTACGGTTGGCAGAATCGAGCAACAGTTTTTCCATATTCTGCTGTGCTTGGTCGAGGTTTTTCCCGGCCTTGACCAAATCTTTAGCTGCAGCAATCTCCTTCTTCTGTGCCTGCACAGGCTGCACATAGAGCCATGCCATACCTGTCAGCAGACACAGCATACATACGAACTTCTTGAGTCTTGTCAATCTTCTCAATATTATCAATCTTCTCATCAAATATTTAGTTCTAAATACTTACCTATTGCCATACTGATAATAATACCAATAGGTATTTCCATATGTATCTCGCAGGGCAGCCTGCGTCTGCATAGCATCAGCAAACTTATGTTCCAAAGCCTGATAGTCCTGGAAGTCGGCCTCCATCACATCATCGTGCAGCACTACCATAGGATGAGTACGCCTGTGCACATAGAGCACAAGAGCCTCTTTATAGTGCTTTGGCAAAGGAATACTGTCGGCAATATAGGTGCGTTTTATCTCTGCCACAAAGCGGTCGAGATTCTTGTCGAGCAACAATCCGCACAACAGATAGTCCTTAGGCATACGCAGTTGATTTCCTGCGGTCTTGTTTTGTCTCATCCAGCGTGGCGTTTGCCACATCATTGCCTTGACAGTAACACCATCAGGAATCATCGCCTTGCGTCCTCCCATGAGCGGATATTCGAACAGATGCTCTCCCATGCTTCCGCAGCGATGCAGACAAGCTATACGCAACATGGTCAGCGAAGAGTCGGTGTCCTGCGACTTGTGTCCCACCTTCAAAGCCTGATCATACTTGCCTTCTTTCATGAACCGTTCCATCTTCATGCGCTCATGGAACACCCTGTCGTTGTTGGCCACGAGAATGGTGAGCAGCATCATAACCAAAAGCTGCAACAAGTTTTGCCAAGTGAGTTTTGTAAACCAACCTTCATTATGAGGCAAAGGCTCGAAAGGTTCCACCTGTCTTGCCACCCACATGCCTGTACCCCATAGCGCGAGCAGCAAAGGGATTATCCACCACCAGGCTCCCAAACTATGATGCTCATCAAAGTCGACCGGAATATCGGTCAATACTGTAAGCATCAGCATCGATGGGAAATAAGTCAAGGCATGGAATCGACGCTTTACCTGTGTAAGGGTACACACACCCATCTGCAGTAGAAACAATGCCAACGTAAGAAGAATGGGTGCCAGTACATAGCTGTAGGTCGTCATTCCTTTCGAAAGCACATATTGTGCTACTGCCAAAACATCATCCTGAAAACAATCCAGGTAAAGGTATGTAAACGATATAAAGACAATAGCCATGGTGAAGCGCATCTCCACCATGCTATTCTTTTTATTTCTCATTCTTTTCAAATTTCTATCTTAATTTTTCTTCAACACCAAGGCCGATCGTGCAGGCAGATAGAGCTTGAGCCACTCCTTACGGTCGCCCACATAAAGAGGATCGTAGGTTGTGAGATGAGTCATGGAATCATCATTGAGCCCATTTCCTCCAAATTCCTTGTTGTCGGTATCAAGCACTATGCTGTAAGCACCTGTTGGTACAAGAAAACCATAGCCTGTAAACGAGCGCGTTGGCGAGAAGTTGAACACAAAAAGAAGGTCACCTCTCATATATGCCAACACCTGGTCGCCGTCATTGTGCCATATCTCCTGCACCGGTGTCTTATTGAAGTTTTTCTCACTTTTGATGGTTTTGATCATTGCCTTATCAAAATCACCCAAGTAGCAGTAGCACAGTTCCTTGTTGTCGACCAGATTCCACTGCCTGCGTGCATACTTGTAGCTCCATCCGTTGCCCTCACGAGGGAAATCAATCCACTCAGGATGTCCGAACTCGTTGCCCATGAAGTTGAGATAGCCTCCATTGATGGTAGAAGCTGTCACGAGTCTTATCATCTTATGCAGGGCAATTCCTCGATGTGCCATGTCGTTTTCATCTCCCTTCTTGAAATGCCAGTACATGTCTGCATCGATGAGTCTGAAGATAATGGTCTTGTCGCCCACCAAAGCTTGGTCATGGCTCTCGCAATAGGATATTGTCTTTTCGTCAGCACGACGGTTCTTCACTTCCCAAAAGATGCTGCTTGGTTTCCAAGCCTCATCGGGCAGTTCCTTGATGGTCTTTATCCAGTAGTCTGGGATGTTCATCGCCATTCGGTAATCGAAGCCATAACCTCCATCTGTAAACTTTGCTGCCAGTCCTGGCATTCCGCTCACCTCTTCGGCAATGGTAATGGCATGCTTGTTCACCTCGTGAATCAGCAGATTGGCGAGGGTAAGATAACAGACGGCGTTGTCATCCTCGTGTCCGTTGAAATAGTCGCCATATCCCATAAAGGCCTCTCCGAGTCCGTGCGAATAATAGAGCATGGAAGTCACTCCGTCAAAACGGAATCCGTCGAAGTGGAATTCTGAGAGCCAGTACTTACAGTTGCTCAACAGGAAGTGTATAACCTCGTCCTTTCCATAGTCGAAGCACAGGCTGTCCCATGCCGGATGCTCATGCCGGTCGCCAGGATAGAAGTATTGGTTGGGGTCGCCAGCAAGATTGCCCAATCCCTCAACCTCATTCTTTACTGCATGCGAGTGCACGATATCCATGATGACAGCAATTCCGTTCTGATGGGCAGTATCGATGAGTGACTTCAGCTCCTCGGGAGTTCCGAAACGACTGCTGGCAGCAAAGAAACTGCTCACATGATAGCCAAAGGAACCATAGTAAGGATGTTCCTGAATGGCCATGATCTGTATACAGTTATAACCATCGGCAATGATGCGTGGCAGTACCTTCTCCTTAAACTCAGTATAAGTTCCCACCTTTTCTGCATCCTGTCCCATACCGATGTGGCATTCGTAGATAAGCAGAGGCGATGTATTTGGTCTGAAAGACTTTTTCTTCCAGGTGTAAGGCTCAGGATTCCAAACCTGAGCCGAGAATATCTTGGTCTGCTCGTCCTGTACCACACGCTGCACCCATGCAGGAATTCGCTCACCTTCTCCACCCTGCCAGTGAACCTTCATCTTGTAAAGGTCACCATGCTTGATGGCTTTCTCTGATAGTTTCAGTTCCCAGTTGCCTGTACCGCTGATACGCTTTGCCTTGTACTTGGGGCATTCCTTCCAGTCGTTGAAATCGCCTATCAGATATATCTCAGTAGCATTGGGAGCCCACTCACGGAACACCCATCCACGTGCTGTTTTGTGCAGCCCGAAATAGTCGTAGCCATTGGCGAAGTCGTTGAGTGTCTTCTTGCCATTCTGTGTCAGCTGTCCCAACTTCCACAAAGCATGTTCGTGCCTGCCTCGTATGGCGTCCTCATAGGGTTCCAGATAGGGGTCGTTCTTCACCAGTCCGATATGCTTGGGCTGTACAGTCTTTTTTGTTTTTGCCTTTACTCCTTTGGCGGGAGTGATAGTCTTCTTTGTTGCCATAATAGATTATTTAAAGTTGAAAGTTGAAGGTTAAAAGAAAATTGTGGCGAGCAACTAAGCCTTCACCTTGAATATAGCTTTGTGAATATCACCTTCACCGATGCATGGCTGATGACCGTCCTGTGGCCAGAAGATGGCAAACTCGCCTGGCTTGCAGTTTACATAAGTCTCTGCCTTTGCACCTGGATATTTTGTGACATCCTTCTCTGCGTTGTACTCTGCTTCTGGCAGATCGGCAAGAGGCAGATATCCATAAGTCTCGTTATTGTCGAGTGGTATCTGTATGTCGAGCATATTCTTGTGTGTCTCCAAAATAGCCTCGTCAGCAGTCTTTCCGTGAGCTGTGGTGATGTTTACAAACAAGTCTTTATCCTTGATGAAGTGTTTGCCTGCCTCCAACTTGTTCAGATCATTTTCCTTGATGAACTTCACTACTTCCTCGAAAAGAGGATTCAGAGAAACATATTTCTCCAGATTGTCTAATGTATCTACTACCATATCGTTTAAAATATTGAAAGTTACTATTTGGTGTCTGATATTTGCTTGTTATTATTTTGCTCAACTTCCGCTGGGTTCAAAAGTTATAGAAATTAAAGAATCTATCTCTTCCTACGGTCGTTAGAAGTTATAGCCTACAGCCTTGGAGGGCTACACCTTTTATATATTATATATAGATAGGCATCTCCACCTTTTATATAGATAGGTATCTCTGCCTTAATATGATACTTGTTCGACTCATCTATGATGACAGCGTCGACTCATCTATTAAAGGCGATGGCTTTCTGATTTTATTCCTCAAATCGCTTTCCGTTCTCGTAATAGCCTTTTGCAGTAACCTGCCCGTTGCGGTCTTTCTCTACAAACTTTCCATCACGCCTGTCGGCACGATAAGTTCCCTCAAAGCGCTTTCCGTCTTTCGTCTCCTCGATACAGAAGCCTTCACGACGTCCTCCACGATACACTCCCTTGAAGCGATTTCCATTTGCATAGTGAATAATCACCTCGCCGTCTACCAATCCCTTTTTGAAGTCCCCCTCGAAAACATCGCCATTCTTCTTTGTCAGTTTGCCTCTTCCGTTCTGTACATCGTCCATCCATGAACCTACATACATGTCGCCATTATTCCATACAAAGGTTCCCTGACCCGAGCGCTGTCCGTCGTTGAACTGTCCTGTGTACTTTGAGCCATTGGCTGCGCGGAAGATGCCTTCGCCCGTACGCTCACCCTGTACATAATCGCCTTCGTAGACATCACCATTATGGAACTTATATATTCCTTTTCCATCCTGTATGTCGTCTTTCCAGTCGCCTATATATATGTCGCCATCAGCATATTTGAAGGTTCCCTTCCCAGAGCGTTGGTTGTCCACCCAACTGCCTTCGTAGGTGGTTCCATCTCCCCAGTTGAAGAAACCTGTACCATTTTTCATGTCGTTCATCCACTGTCCACGATAATATGCCCCTCCGGCATAGGTATAGGTTCCTCTGCCCTGTCGCTTGTCCTTATACCAGTCACCGTCATATTTGTCACCATTGTAATAGTACATGATGCCATGTCCGTGCTGATAGTCGCGGAACCAGAGTCCTACGTATTTATTATTGTTTTGGAAATAGAAAGTACCCTTGCCGTGCTGCTGGTCCTGCATCCACTGTCCTTCATACTTCTCGCCGTCAGAGAAAGTATAAACGCCATAGCCCTCTCGCTTGCCTTTGAGGTAATTGCCCTCATAGGTATCGCCATTTGGGAACACAGTAGCTCCCTTTCCCTGTGGCTTTCCACTGACCATTTCGCCTTTATACTGGCCTCCGTCTTTGGTGGTGCAGGAGCCTAATGAAATCTTCTGAGCTCCTGCCGACAGGGGTATAAAAAACAGCATCCATGCTGCTATCCGTATCTTGTAATTCATATTTTTCTATTTGTTTGACCTCCAAAGTTATATATTTTCCGGCAAACAGCAAAATAGATTAAGCAAATTTAACTCAAGTAGCATGTTTGCTATTTCTCAAATTTCGCAAACGGGGAAGTTGAATTTAAAAACAAAAAGAGCGTACCACAAGCAGAACACTACTTATGATACACTCTTTGTCGTATTATTATGCCTCTTTCATTTGGCGCAACAGCTCTTTCTGTCTGTCATTCAGCGTGGTTGGCAACTTCACGTTGTATGTAATCATCAAATCGCCAAATGTTCCGTCACCACGGTCGCATCCTTTTCCACGAACCCGAACCTTGGTTCCGTTCTGCGTTCCAGGCTTAATCTTGAGTTTGATTTTCGAACCATTGCTCAATCTGATAATCCCCTCGCCACCCAGCAAGGCCGTATACATATCGATGTTTACGTTCATCTGCATTTCTCCTGTGCTTTGACGCATATTCTGCGAGCCATATTCCGTTCCGCCACCAAAGCCATCAAAGCCTGCACCTCCAGAACGGCGACGAGCGCCACCGCCAAATAGGTTCTCGAAGAAACTGCTGAATCCACTACCGCCCGAACCAAAATTGCTGAAGTCGAAGCCCTCGAAAGGATTTCCTCCTGCTGAGCCTCCAGCTCCGCCAAAGCCTCCGAAGCCTCCTGCCCCGCCAGCCTGCTCGTAGGCAGCAGCATTCTTCCACTGCTCACCATACTTATCGTATTTGGCTCGCTTGTCAGGATCGGAAATCACATCGTATGCCTCATTAAGCGCCTGGAACTTAGCCTTTGCCTTAGGGTCATTAGGATGCAGGTCGGGATGAAACTGTTTGGCACGCTTGCGATAAGCCGCGCGCACATCATTCTGTGGTATATTCTTGTCAACACCCAAAATCTTGTAATAATCTACGAATGCCATATTCTTTTGTCCTCCATATTTATTTTAATAACTTTTCTCTAACAAAAAGTATGCCTGTTTGACTTCTTTTTTGTAATTTTGCACTGTAAAACAAAAAATGGCAGATAATGAAACAAATTCTGACAGCGCTGTTCCTGGCGCTCACATTCAATTCTCAAGCTATGGCACAACAGAAAACCATTAAAATCAGAGTTGTAGAAACCAGCGACGTTCACGGCTGTTTCTTCCCATACGACTTTATCAACCGCAAGCCCAAGGCGGGTTCGCTGGCAAGGGTGTCGTCGTATGTCGACTCGCTGAGACAAGAATACAACGACCGACTCATCTTGCTCGACAATGGCGACCTGCTGCAGGGACAACCAACCTGCTACTATTACAACTACATCAATACCAAGGCACGCAACGTGGCTTCTGACGTACTCAATTACATGAAATACGATGCCGAAACCTTCGGCAACCATGATGTAGAGACAGGACACGCCGTCTACGACAAGTGGGTGAGCGAGCTGAAATGCCCTGTCTTAGGAGCCAATATCATCAATACCAAGACAGGCAAGCCTTACGTCAAGCCCTATGTCATACTGGAACGTGAGGGAATAAGAATCGCCATCTTGGGCATGATCACTCCAGCCATCCCCAACTGGCTCACCGAGAACCTATGGAGCGGCATGCGTTTCGAGAATATGGTGACGAGCGCACGCCAGTGGATGGAATACATACAGCAAAACGAACAGCCCGATGTAGTGATAGGACTCTTCCATAGCGGTAAGGAAGGAGGCATCCAGACACCCGAATACGACGAGGATGCCTCTATGAAGGTGGCACGCGAGGTTCCGGGATTCGACTTGGTACTCTTTGGTCACGACCACACACGCCATGCCGAAACCATCACCAATATAGCTGGCAAGCAGGTGGTTTGCCTCGATCCTGCCAACAATGCCATGAGTGTGGCAGATGCAGAGATTACGGTAACCATAGACGAACACCAGTTGCATGGCAAGAAACTTCACATCCTGCAAAACAAGAGTGTGGAGGGAAAAATAGCCGATGTGACAGATTGTCCTGTCGATGAGAAGATGCTGAAGATTTTCGAACCACAGATAGCCGAGGTAGACAAGTATGTAAGCAAGCAGATTGGCACATTCAAGAACACCATCTACAGCCGCGACTCTTACTTCGGAAGCAGCGCCTTCAACGACTTCATCCTCAATCTGGAGTTGCAGATTACCCATGCCGACATTGCCTTCAATGCTCCTCTGCAGTTCAACTCCTCCATACAGGCAGGCCCTATCCGCGTGAGCGATATGTTCAAGCTCTACAAATACGAGAACCAACTCTACGTAATGCGCCTCACAGGCAAGGAGATACGCCGCCACTTGGAGATGAGCTACGACCTGTGGGTCAACACGATGAAGAGTCCCGATGACCATCTCCTGTTGCTCGACCAGCAGACGCAAGGCGACCAACAGCGCTTAGGCTTCAAGAATTTCTCGTTCAACTTCGACAGCGCAGCAGGCATCGACTACGAAGTGGATGTCACCAAGCCCGATGGAGAAAAAGTACGCATCCTTGGCATGAGCAACGGCGAGCCTTTCGATGAGAACAAATGGTACAAGGTGGCTGTAAATAGTTATCGGGGAAATGGCGGAGGAGAGCTACTCACACGTGGCGCAGGCATTCCAAAGGACAGTCTTGAATCACGTATCATCTGGCGAAGCGAACGCGACCAGCGCTACTATCTGATGCAGGAAATAGAGAAAATGGGCACCGTAGACGCCAAGCCCAACAACAACTGGCGATTCGTTCCCGAAGAATGGGTAAAGCCTGCTGCAGAGCGCGACTTCGAACTGCTCTTCAAAAAGAAATAAACTCACTCGAGGAGTTAAGGAGTTAAGAAGTTAAGGAGTTAAGGAGTTAAGGAGTTAAGGAGTTAAGGAGTTAAGGAGTTAAGACAAATGCTTTAGTGGACTTGAAATTAAACATTAAACACTTAACATTCTCTCCAAAGCTGTTGGCTTTAACTTATGAACGACCGAAGGGAGTGATAACTTCTTTAACTTCTATAACTTCCCGAAAATTAACTTTCCCCAAAAACGAACAACTTCTGAACTTGCTAAAGTTCAAAGAAAGATTCTCAACATAAAGAATAAAGAAATGACCTATTGGTTTATATTTTGCAAGACCGACCTCTTGCTACAGAAACAGGCAGACGGAAGCTACACCATTCCCTGCTCTGAAGAGAGTCCGATAGCACTCAAGCCCTGGACCCATGTTCTCAACATCAGTCCTATGGAAGACGGAACCGAGGTAAAGGCTTTCACCATCAACACCCCCGTCACCGACAATCCCAACTATGAGATGTGCGGACTCCGTCCCAGTTACTACAAACTGAGCAGAGACCTGTACCTCAAGGCAGGAAAATGCCATGAACTCATCTACTGGGACCAGAACACACAGTTCTGCGGAATATGCGGAGCACCCATGAAGATGTCGACCGATATCAGCAAAAAATGCACTCAATGCGGCAAGTCGGTATGGCCCTCGCTCGCCACTGCCATCATCGTCCTCATACGCAGGGGAGAGGAAGTCCTTCTGGTACATGCCCGCAACTTCAAGAGCGACTTCTATGGACTTGTGGCTGGCTTTGTCGAGACAGGCGAAACCCTTGAGCAAGCCGTACACCGTGAAGTGATGGAAGAGACAGGCCTCACCATCAACCACCTGAAGTATTTCGGTTCTCAGCCCTGGCCATATCCCAGCGGGTTGATGGTAGGCTTCACCGCCGACTATGTAGATGGAGAAATCCATCTGCAGAAAGAAGAACTCTCACGCGGCAAGTGGTTTACCAAGTACAATCTGCCCACCATTCCCGAAAAACTCTCCATTGCCCGACAGATTATCGATGCCTGGCTCGAAGAACAAAAGTCTAATCTATAATAACAATGAATAGCAAAGAGAAACTCTGGAATGCCAATTACATCAAGGTGATGACAACAAACTTTCTGTTGTACTTCGCCTTCTATCTCCTCACCCCGCTCCTGCCCCTCTATCTGAGCGAAACTTTTGGAGCCACCAAAGACACCATAGGCATCGTACTGAGCGGCTACACCGTGGCAGCCCTTATCGTGCGCCCATTTTGCGGCTATGTGGTAGACAGTTTCTCGCGCAAGAAAGTGCTCATGCTGTGCCTTTCGGGCTTTGCCGTCTTCTTTGCCGGATACATAGCAGCAGGCACAATCCTCATGTTTGCCATTTGCCGAACATTGCATGGCGGACCCTTCGGAGCCGTCACCGTAGCCAACAGCACCTGCGCCATCGACGTGCTGCCTTCCAGCCGGCGAAACGAAGGCATCGGACTCTATGGTCTCAGCAACAACTTCGCCATGGCGATAGCTCCATCCATCGGCATCTATCTGCACAACATGGTAGACAGCTACATGATACTCTTCTGGATAGCTTTTGTCGTAGCGATAAGTGCAGTGCTCATCGCCTGGACTATCCGGTTGCCCGAAAAAGACATCATTCGCAACAAAGAGAAATTGTCGCTCGACCGCTTTTTCCTCACCCGTGCATGGCTCCTCGCCATCAATATCGCAATGTTTGGCTTCTGCTGGGGCGTATTGAGCAACTATCTCGCCATCTACAGCAAGGAGGTTTTGTCCATCACAGGAGGAACAGGCACTTATTTTGCCCTTCTCTCTATGGGTCTTTTCAGTTCTCGTCTGCAGGGCCGTAAAGCCCTCAGCCAAGGCAAGTTGACACAGAATGCAGCCGAGGGAATGCTCATCTCACTCGTTGGCTTCACCCTCTTTGTGGCCATTCCCCATCCAGTGGCATATTACCTCTCTGCCATCCTTATCGGACTGGGCAACGGGCATCTCTATCCTGCCTTCCTCAACATGTTTGTCCACGTGGCACGACACGACCAGCGAGGCACAGCCAACAGCAGCATTCTTACGGGATGGGACCTTGGCTTCGGCATAGGATGTCTGTTGGGCGGAATCGTTGCCGAACACTTTGGATACACTGCCACCTTCTGGATGGTGGCTGCCGAGAATGCCGTTTCTGTAATCCTCTTCTTCCTTGCCTCACGCCAGTTCTTCGAAAGAAGGAAGATCCTGCAAGACTGAGAGTTCCACTAACTTCTCTTAACTTTTCAGCCTGTAAAGTTCATACTGTTAAACTTTCATAACTGAAAGCAAAAAAGCGTACATTAACTTGCTTCTTGGGAATTATTACAATATCTTTGCAGATAAAAATTGTAAGATACGCTACTAAAATTATTAGCAATATAAGTCAAAATTATTAACATTAAAAACAAAGACATCATGAAAGAACTGAAAGGAACAAAAACCGAGCAGAATTTGTGGGAAGCATTCGCAGGCGAATCGCAGGCCCGCAACAAGTACACCTACTTTGCCAGCAAGGCCAAGAAAGACGGTTATGTGCAAATAGCCAACATCTTTGAGGAGACAGCAGCCAACGAGAAGGAACACGCCAAACTGTGGTTCAAGTACCTCATGGGCGGCGAGATAAAGAGCACAGCCGAGAACCTCTTGGCAGCAGCCGAGGGTGAGAACAGCGAGTGGACCGATATGTACAAGCGCATGGCAGAAGAGGCTCATGCAGAAGGATTCGAAGAAATCGCTGCCAAGTTTGAGATGGTGGCAGAGATAGAAAAGCACCATGAGGAGCGCTATCGCAAATTACTGAAGAACGTAGAGGACAAAGTGGTGTTCTCGCGCGACGGCGACTGCATCTGGCAGTGCTCCAACTGCGGCCACATCGTAGTTGGCAAGAAGGCTCCTGAGGTTTGCCCTGTTTGCAACCATCCACAGAGCTACTTCCAGATAGAAGCTCGCAATTATTAAATCAACTGAGTCCACTTGAAAAAGTCATTTTTACGAAAATCAGCTATTGATTGTCAATAAGTTACAAAGACAAAAAATACGATTTTCGACTTTATCAAGTGGACTCATTACTTTTAGAATGGAAGATCGTCTGCACTGCCTGTCTCAGCAGAAGCAGCAGGAGCAGCAGAAGCTGGAGGGAAAGGAGCAGTGGCTCCAGCTGCAGGAGCAGCAGCTACAGGAGCACCTGCTGGTGGGAACGGAGCACCAGCTGGCTGCATTCCGCCAGCCATGGCAGCAACAGTATTAGGATCTACGCGCTGAACATTCCATGCACGAATATTATTAAACCAGCGGCCATTATATTCGTGAGCATCGATATCAAAGGATACCAAAAGCTCTTCGCCGCTCTGAATATTAAACTGTGCCAAGCGCTCAGCTCCGAATACATCGAAGACCAACTTCTTGGGATACTGCTCATGAGTTTCAATGACAAACGACTGTGATTTCCACTCACCTCTTGCAGAGACACCGCTTCTTTCAGGCAAAACGGCAATAACCTTTCCTTGTAATTCCATATTATAATTAATGTTTGAATAATGATACTTAAACTTTCCTCTCGAGAAACTATTCACACCCGCAACTCACAACAGAGGTGAAAGATGAAGAAAGTTTTCTCTTTAGACTGCGAAATTACTAAAAATAGTTCATAAACTGAAACTTTTTATCGATTTTTTTGTACGTCATCGATATTTTTTGTATTTTTGTGGTCAGTAAGAAAAGAAATGTAGAACATAAGCAAAATTATAAACACTCATGAGATTTGTTTTATCAAGCTCTGCCCTGAGCAGCAGGCTCAACATGCTTGCGAAAGTAATCAGCAGCAAGAATTCCTTGCCCATCCTCGATTGCTTCCTTTTCCAGGTTGCTAACAATGTGATGACCATCACAGCAAGCGACAGTGACAACGTGATCAAAAGCGTCATCGACCTGACTGAATGTGAGGGAGAAGGCGAATTCTGCATCCCCAACAAGGTGATTCTCGACGCACTGAAAGAGTTGCCAGAGCAGCCTCTCACCCTGGACGTGACCCCCGACAGCTACGCCGTGAAAATCGTTTACCAGAACGGTTTGTACAACTTCACAGCGCAGAATGCTGAGGACTATCCTCGCACACAGAGCATGACCGATGCAGCCAATTCTATCATAATACCTGCCACCGTCCTGATCGACAACATCTCCAGAAGCCTGTTTGCCACAGCCAACGACGAGTTGAGACCTATTATGAACGGTGTGTACTTCGATTTAACCCCCGACGCACTCGCCATTGTAGCAAGCGACGGCCATAAGTTGGTACGCAACAAGAACTTCTCTATCACAAGCGAGACTCCTGCTTCGTTCAATCTTCCCAAGAAACCAGCCAACCTGCTGAAGAACATTCTTACCAAGGACGGCGGTGACGTGCTTATCAAGTTCGACGACAGAAATGCCGAGATCAAATACAACGACGGAGTACTTAACTGCCGACTGATAGACGGAAGATATCCTAACTACAACTCTGTAATTCCTACCGACAATCCAAGTCAGACCACAGTAGACCGCCGTGCCCTTCTCAGCGCCTTGCGCCGTGTGCTCCCCTTCGCCAGCGAGAGCAGCCAGTTGGTTCGTCTGCACATGGAGAATGGCCGCTTCGAAGTATCTTCCGAGGATATCGACTTCGCCACATCAGCCAAGGAACAGCTCTCTTGCGAGTACACCGGCGCACCTATGAGCATCGGTTTCAAGGGCAGCAGCCTCATGGAGGTTCTGAGCAATCTGAACAGCGACCAGGTTGTCATCATGTTGGCAGACCCAAGTCGTGCCGGCATTATCGTTCCTGCCGAGCAGCCTGAGGACGAGGACGTGCTGATGCTGATTATGCCAATGTTGCTCAACGACTAAAATAATAAAAACATATAATGAAATTAAATCTTAAAAAGCCCTTAGTAGTCTTCGACCTGGAGACTACGGGGCTTGATATGGTTAAAGACCGTATCATCCAGATGTCGTATATCAAGGTCATGCCCGACGGTAGCGAGAGTCGTAAGAATCTCTACGTAAACCCCGGAATGCCTATACCCGAAGAAGTCGTCGCCCTTACCGGCATCAGCGACGAGGATGTGAAAAACGCACCTACATTCAAGCAGCTGGCAGCCAACTTGCAGAAGGAGTTTGAGGGATGCGACTTTGCAGGCTACAACTCCAACCGTTTCGACGTGCCTATGCTCGCCGAGGAATTTCTGCGTGCAGGCATCGACTTCGACTTCAGCAAGTGCCGCCTGATAGATGCGCAGACCATCTTTATGAAGATGGAACGCCGCAATCTTGCTGCCGCCTACAAGTTCTACTGCGGCCGAAAGATGGAGGAAGACTTTGAGGCCCATCGTGCCGACCAGGACACCGAAGCTACTTACCGAGTGCTCATGGGCGAGCTGGACAAGTATGCTCCCGGAGTACAGGAAGAACCAGAACGTGTGCTCAACAACGACATGGACGAGTTGGCCAAGTTCTCCATGCAGAACGACAACGTCGACTTTGCCGGCCGCATCATCTGGCAGGAGCTGAAAGATGCTCAGGGCAACGTGCTTACCGACGAACAGGGAAATCCACGCAAGCATGAGGTGTTCAACTTTGGCAAATACAAAGGCTGGGACGTGGCAGAAATCCTGCACAAAGATCCAGGCTACTACACATGGGTATTGGGCAGCGACTTTACCTACAACACCAAGCAGGTGCTTACCCGCATCCGTCTGAGGGAGTTCAACAAAAGATAAAGTCATGTTCTCAACTTTCGCTGGGCGAGTTGTTTTTCAAGGAGTTAAGAAAGATCCCTTCCAGCGAAGGTTCAACCATCAAATGTTCAAATCAGAAAAATGAGTCTTAAAGGAAAGAAAATAGTACTGGGCATCACTGGCTCGATAGCAGCCTACAAATCTTGCCTCATCATAAGAGGCCTCATCAAGCGGGGAGCCGAAGTGCAGGTTGTCATCACGCCTGCCGGCAAGGAGTTCATCACTCCCATCACGCTCTCTGCCCTTACCCACAAACCCGTTGTCAGCGAGTTCTTCTCGCAGAGAGACGGTACATGGAACTCGCATGTCGACCTCGGCCTCTGGGCTGACGCCATGCTCATTGCGCCCTGTACGGCTGCCACAATGGGAAAGATGGCAAACGGCATCGCCGACAACATGCTCATCACTACCTATCTGTCGATGAAGGCTCCTGTCTTCATCGCTCCAGCCATGGATCTCGACATGTACAGACATCCGTCCACCCAGCACAACATGCAGACACTCCTGAGCTACGGCAACAGAATCATCGAGCCTGCCTCCGGATTCCTGGCAAGCGGACTGGAGGGCAAGGGACGCATGGAGGAACCCGAGATCATCGCCGACAGCCTGGACCGTTACTTCGATGAACAACAGCAGCAGGACCTCAGTGGCAAGAACATCATGATCACTGCCGGTCCTACCTACGAGAAGATAGACCCCGTAAGATTTATCGGCAACTACTCATCGGGCAAGATGGGATTCGCCCTTGCCGAGGAATGCAGAAAGCGAGGCGCCCACGTCACGCTGATAGCAGGCCCCGTGGCGCTGCAATGCGACAACGACATCAGACGCATCGATGTGGAGAGCTGCGAAGAGATGTACGAGGCTGCCACCCATGAGTTTACTGGCTGTGATGCAGCCATCCTCTGTGCGGCAGTAGCCGACTTCCGTCCTGCCGTGGTTGCCGACAGGAAGATCAAGCGCGAGAAGGACGACCTGGTGCTCACCCTGGCTCCCACCCACGACATCGCAGCAGCCCTTGGACAGATGAAGCAGAGCCGCCAGCGCATCGTGGCTTTTGCCCTGGAAACCAACGACGAGGAAACCAATGCCGAGAAGAAACGCAGGAAGAAGAATGCCGACTTCATCGTGCTGAACTCCACACGCAACGCCGGCACCACCTTCCGCACCGACGACAACCAGATAACAATCATATCCGAGAAAGGCAAGAAAGAATATGAGAAAAAGCCGAAGACTGAAGTGGCTCGCGATATCATTGACGAGCTGGCTGGCATGCTGTAGTTACGGCCTCCAGGCACAGGAACTGCAAGCCAAAATCACCATCAACCATGCTCAGATACAGGGCACGGACAATGCCGTATTCGACAACCTGCAACAGACACTCGAGCAGTTTGTCAACGATCGGCAATGGACCCATCTGCAGTTTCAGAAAAACGAGCGCATCAACTGCAACTTCAACATCACGGTGACAAAATACGCCAAAGACCAGAACCTCTTCACGTGCAAAGCACTGATACAGGCCAACCGACCCGTATACAATGCCGCCTACACCACTACTATATATAATAATGTGGACGAGAACTTCACGTTCAACTTTGCACAGTTCGACCAGCTGGACTTCAACGAGGAGAATCTCGACAACCAGCTCACAGCTCTCTTTGCCTATTATGCCTACCTCATCATCGGACTCGACCTCGACACCTTTGCGCCCATGGGAGGCGAGGATGTGCTGCAAAGATGCATGAACCTCACCAACAATGCACAAAACCTGTCGTACCCGGGCTGGAAAGCCTTCGACGACAACAGAAACAGATACGCCATCATAGCCGACTATCTCGACGGAGGAATGCAACCCTTCCGACAGATGCAGTACGACTACTACCGCAAGGGACTTGACGAGATGGCCAACAATGCCGAGCGAGGACGCACGGAGATTACGACCACGCTCGAAACCAATCTGAAGAAAGCAAAGGAGAACAAACCGCTCAGTCTGCTGCCACAGATATGGACCGACTACAAGAAAGATGAGTTGGCAAACATCTACAAGGGCAAGGGCACACAGAAGGAGAAAGAGAGCATCTACGAACTGCTCTTCAACATCAATCCTTCGCAGAATGCCCAATGGGACAAAATAAAGCAATAAAGAAACCGACAACATGCTCAAACAGCTATACATCAAGAACTTTACACTCATCGACGAACTCGACATCCAGCTGCATCCAGGCTTCTCCGTCATCACGGGCGAGACAGGTGCAGGCAAGAGCATCATCCTGGGTGCCATCGGACTGCTGCTCGGCAACAGAGCCGACACCAAGGCCATCAAGGCAGGATGCGACAGATGCACCATCGAGGCACACTTCGACCTGTCGAGATACGACATGCAGAGCTTCTTCGCTGAGCACGATATCGACTATGACGCCGACGACACCATCATCCGCCGCGAGCTGACTGCCGCAGGCAAAAGCCGTGCCTTCATCAACGACACCCCCGTTTCGCTCAGCCTGATGAGAGAGCTGGGCGAAAGCCTGGTCGACATCCACTCACAGCATCAGAACCTGCTGCTGCAGAAAGAGGATTTCCAGCTCAACGTGGTTGACATCATCGCTCAGGACAGCAAGTTGCTGGGCGACTACAGGGCCACATACAATCAGTATCACCAGGCCAGGCAGCGACTCGCCAAGTTGGAGGAAGAGATAGCGAAGAGCCGTGAGAACGAAGAGTTCCTCAATTTCCAGTACAAAGAGCTCGACCACGCCCAGTTAGAGGAAGGCGAGCAGGAATCGCTGGAGCAGGAAGCCGAGACGCTGACTCATGCCGAGGACATCAAGACTGCCCTCTACGAAGCCGACAACACACTGACCAATGAGGACGGAAGCATACTCGAAAGGCTGAAGTCCACCTGCCAGCAGCTCGCATCCATCAAGGAGGTCTATCCCGCCATAGCAGAGGCTGCCGAAAGGCTCGACAGCAGCTACATCGAATTGAAGGACATCGCTCAGGAAATAGGCACCAACGTCGACCGCGTCGACTTCGAACCGGCAAGACTCGACGAGATCAACAGCCGGCTCGACACCATCTACTCGCTGCAGCAGAAGTTTCATGTACAGGACATCAATGGCCTGATAGAAATCAGAGAGCACCTCAAGCAGCAACTCGACCACATCGGCAACAGCGACGAGGAGCTGGCAGCCCTACAGCAGGAGGCCGAGCATTGGCTTTCCAAGGCAGAACAGGCGGCCAGGAAGCTCACCGAGCTACGCACCAAGACAGCCAGGAAGATAGAAACCGAGATGCAGCAAAGACTCGTGCCGCTGGGCATTCCCAACGTGCGTTTCGAGATCAGCTTTACCGCCAAACCACTCTCAGCCGACGGAGCTGACAAGGTCAACTTCCTCTTCAGCGCCAACAAGAGCACACCTCTGCAACCCGTCAGTCAGGTGGCTTCGGGTGGCGAGATAGCCCGTGTGATGCTCTCACTCAAGGCAATGATCAGCGGAGCCGTCAAGTTGCCAACCATCATCTTCGACGAGATCGACACAGGTGTAAGCGGAAAGATAGCCGAGAAGATGGCACAGATCATGGCAGAGATGGGCGAACTCGACCGCCAGGTCATCTCCATCACCCACCTGCCACAGATTGCCGCCATGGGCAGACATCACTACAAGGTGCTGAAGGAAGAAACCCCACAGGGCACACGTTCCCACATGACGGAACTCACCGAGGAGCAAAGAGTAAGCGAGATAGCGCAGATGCTGAGTGGAAGCGACATCACCGAGGCCGCCCTCGCCAATGCACAGGAACTGCTCAGAAGCTATCGCAAATAAATGCTATTGTGGGCATGAAATTAAACATTAAAAATATATGAAAAGACTGTACATCATCATTGCAGCCATGATCATAAGCATATCAGGCATCATGGCACAACCAGGGCCAGTACAGAAGATGGCAAAGAGCGTCTTCACACTGACCACATTCAACAAAGACGGACAAATCATCGCCTCGACACAGGGCGTGTTTATCGACAATAAGGGAACAGCTATCAGTACCTTCAAACCATTCATCGGAGCCACCAAGGCCACTATCGTGGATGCCAGCGGACGCTCTATAGACGTAGACGCCATCCTTGGTGCCGACGAGCTCTATGATGTAGCCAAGTTCAGGATCAAGGCATCCACAGCCGCTGCCACCCTGGCGAGCAGCACCACACCGGCAGGAAGCAAAGTGTGGCTCGTTCCCTACTCCATCAAGAAGCCAGCCTTCCAGCAGGAGGAGATCAGCAGCGTAGAGACATTCAACAACACCTACAACTACTACATCTTCATCACCACGGTGCCCGAGAATGCCATCGGCTGTCCCTTTGCCAACAAGGACGGCCAGGTCATCGGACTGATGCACAGCAACGAATCGGTGACAGCCATCGATGCACAGTACGCCAAGCAACTCAAGGTGACAGGACTCTCCACCCTCGATGCCGCACTCCGCGAGACAGGCATCCGCACAGCCCTGCCCGACACCGAGCAGGAGGCTGTCATGATGATGACACTGAAGAAGGGACAGATAGCCTCCACCGACTACGACAAGTATGTCGACGAGTTTATCGGCAAATTCCCGGCATCCGCCTACGGATACAAGGAAAGAGCATCCCGGCTCTCCAACGAGGCAAAATATGAGGAATCATCAAAGCTGATGGAGGAATGCATCAAGAAGGCAGCCAAGAAGGACGAGGCTTACTCAGCCTATGCCGACATCATCTATCAAAAAGCAGTGTACAAGGGCGATTCCATCTATACAGCTTGGAACATCGACAAGGCCATAGAGATGATACGCAAGGCATACAGTATCAACGCCCTTCCAGCCTACAAGCATCAGGAGGCGCAGTACAGCTACTTCAAGGGCGACTATCAGCAGGCACTCAGCATGTTCCTCGACCTCACCAAGACCAATATCAACAGTGGCGAACTGTATTACGAGGCAGCCCAGTCGAAAGCCCAGCTCAATGCACCCGCCGGCGAGATAGAGGTGCTGCTCGACAGTGCCATCGCCGTAGGACAGAAGACAGGACTGGCAGCTCCCTACTATCTGGCGCGTGCACAGTTCTTCGACCGCAAGGGTGAATATCGAAAGGCACTGCCCGACTACAACCAGTACGACTCCCTGACCCATACCGTTGACCCCACCTTCTTCTATGCCCGCTACAAGTGCGAGACAAAGTTGCGTATGTGGCAACAGGCGCTGCTTGACATAGCCCGCACCTGCTACTTGGCGCCCAAGGAGCCCACCTACTTTGCCGAATGGGCAAGTCTCGACCTCCGCGTCAAGCGCATCGACGAGGGCATCAGCGCCGCCAAGGCCTGCATCAACCTCGCTCCCGAATATGCCGACGGCTATCTGCTCTTGGGTCTGCTGCAGCGCGAGAAGGGACAGAAACAGGAAAGCATCGAGAACCTCAAGAAGGCACAGGAGTTGGGCGACACCCGTGCCGAAGAATATCTCAAGCAATAATTTTATTAGCTTCCATGCCCCTGTCAACGAGATAAAGTTGAGTGATAAACACTTAGCGGACAGCAATAATAGCAAATAATCCCGAAAATATTTGGTAGATTGCAAAAAAAGCAGTAATTTTGCATCCGCATTAAGAAACAGAGTATGGTTCCGTAGCTCAGTTGGATTAGAGCAACAGCCTTCTAAGCTGTGGGTCTTGGGTTCGAACCCCAACGGAATCACTCGAATGGGACAAATTTGGTGAAAAGTTTTCAATTCATTCAAAAGAATTGGCGTCTGTAACTTGCTTATACACAAGTAATTACAGACGCTTTTTTGTTTGATTGGTTGATAACACTTTTGAGAACACAAGTTGTTGGGTTTTCAAAACCAGCGCAAAACCAGTGCAAGTCAATAAAGGCTCATAATCATTTGATAGTCAGAAGATTAGAGTACACTTTTGTAACACACCAAAAATATTGAAAAAAATTTAGTGTTATCAAATGGGTATCAACTCGTAAAAAAAATGTTATCAAATGAAGAAATTACATTTAAACATTATTCACAACCGCTTGAAAAGAGGAACGGCAAAAAAGGCTGTTTCAGTAGAAATTCGTGTGTCTTTCGGAAGCGAGAGAAAGTACATGTCAACAGGTGTTCTTGTAACTCCTAACAACTGGTCAGACAATAAAAAGATGGTGCTGTCGAAGTGCAAGGACGCAGACCTTATGAACGAAACTATTCATGCGTTCTATCTCCGTGTGAAGAAAATCACAGACCGCATGATAGAGGAAGGCATTACAGATCTCGACCTTATACCTACCCTTATGCAGAATGAAGTCTGCGACAAGACAGACTTCATAGCATATTGCGAAAAGCGGACTAATGAGCGGAATGTATGCGAGCATACAAAGAAGAGGTATGTCGTGTTTACAAAGTTTCTCCGCTCCTGGGGGAAGATAACTCTATTCTCCGACTGCAATGTAGCTAACATAAGAGCTATGGATGAGTTCTTGCACCAGCAAGGAAAGAAAGCATCCACCATCTACGATTATCACAAGTATCTGAAACTATTCATTAATGATGCCTGTGTAGACGGACTTATAGATGTCAATCCGTATACGAAGTTGCCGTTTAAGATAAACAGAGGGGAAAAACAATACGTTGACTGTATAACAGAAGACCAGTTCATAAAAATTAAAGAGCTGCACCTTAATACTCCGCACCTGTGCAGAGCGAGAGATTTATTTTTATTTCAAGTCTACACAGGACTTGCATACTCAGATTTGATGGCCTTCGACTTCAGCGCCTGCGAGGAGGAGGAGAAAAAGATGGTCTATAAGTCACACCGCACGAAGACCGACACGGACTTTTCTTTTCAACTGCTCGCTCCGGCTATGGAGATTTTGAGAAAATACGATTTCAAATTACCACATCTGAGTAATCAGAAGTATAATGATTATCTCAAGGTTATAGGCATGATGGCTGGAGTGAGTAATCTCAGGAGCCACATGGGAAGAGGAACGGCAGCTACCCTGTTCCTCTCAAAAGGTATGCCAATCAATGTAGTAATGAAAGTCCTTGGCCATACGACTCTGCGTCAGACAACAAGATACGCACGCACGTTGAATAAAGATATTAGAGGAGCATTCGATAAACTTGAGGGGAAACTTTAAAAAACAAAAGTCAGGACTGGTTACTTCTCCAGTCCTGCCTTTCTTTTTGCATCAATCTTACTTTTCTCCAACAGAATATCACGCAGCTCTCTCGTGATACCCTCCTGCACCAATAGCTTCGCTTTTACATCAGCAAGTTCTTTCCTGACGGCATCGTCGTTTTTCACTTCGCCTTTGATCATTGCACCCTCGCCACGCAACAACCATTCTGCCGATATTTCCACGAATACATCGAGGGTTCTTGCGATAAGTTCTAACGTACAGGTCTTCGTTCCGTTAAGATAGTTGTTAACAGACGTAGGCTTCATACCAACCATAGCAGAGAAAGCCCTGTTACTGAGGTGCTTATAATACACAACTTCATTGATTCTTTTTCTAATTCCCTCCATACCCATAAGTGTTTATTAACGTAAATATTCCTAAATATTCACTAAATTATTGCCCATATACTTGCACGTTTAAACAAGTTTGAGTATATTTGCATCCGTATTTAATCACTTGCATTCGTGCAATATTAGTTTTACACTGCAAAAATAACAATAAATTATGATAAAGATAGTAAGATTTCGGAAAATTTTCGTGGACGAGCGAAAAATTCCTACGCTGATGAAAAAATTCGGAGCATCAAAGTCAACAATCTACAATGCGCTGAGGTATCATACCAATAGCGAACTGGCTTCATTAATCCGAGAAGCGGCCATTAATGAATTTGGAGGCGTTGAGGGTAAAGATGTCATGAAGATGAGAACATAATCATTATTCTCAATATATAGGTGTGTTATATAGACGAACACCATTGTCCCATTTGTGGTATTAATGTTAGATGTTATAATAGGTGTATTCATTTCCTCATTGGTCTGTGAAGATAGATGAGGTTTAAGACATCAACGCATAGCTCAGTTGGTTAGAGCGAGGGCTTTTTGTAATGTTGTTATAATGTGAATGATAAGTAGTGAAGTTCCTGCGATAAGCCCTTTAAAAAGCAGGTGAGAGACGGAGGTTCGAATCCTCCTGCGTTGGCAAGTTATTATTTGCGTTTTCATGGTAAGGCGGTAGGCGGTATAGTCCATTAACCAGAATTAGATGTTGCGGGCGAGCATCATACCACCGCCTTCCTTTTTAATCGCAAACTTGAGAAAGCGCCAGTTGTTGTGGTGATTGCTCGATTGATCTTTGACTTTTTGTTTAGCGATTTTATGTATATATGGTATGGTGGGAATGCCCCTTGATATTCATGGTAGCGCATGATGCCAGCAGCGCAAGATGTCAACAGGAGACAAGTGTTTATCACAGAGTGGTATAAAACAATCTTCCTTTTGTGAACACTACGGTTCGATTCCGCTCTTGCGTACTATAAATTTATTCATGTTTTAAATTTGTTTATCTTTTTATGCAGCAGCGGCTGCTTCGAATATTGTTTATTGTCGGTCTGCCTGCGAAGGTAGACTGGCTTTTAATTAACCGCAAAAGCGATTAGATATATGATTAGATTATCATCAACAAGATATTATAAAGATAAGGTTGACTATATATACCGACAGCTATTATCCGACAAGAGCGACAATATCAAGCTCTTCGAATACAGGTATCGAATGATACACGTATACAATGCAAAGATAGTGAACATGTCTGCCGATCTCGGTAAGCCAGAAGGAATATACGACACCCTTTAATTTTTATATATATAATAAGGAATATGGCATTAAAACGATACAAGCCCCTCAGACGTACGCCTCTCAAACGTTCGCCATGGAACCAGGCTAAGCAGAATCAGGAGAAGAAAAAGGACAAAGCAGGACTAAGCAAACCTGCTCTAATTAAGGAATTAGACAAGTGGTTCAGCTATTACGTACGTCTAAAAAATTCTGACAAGAACGGATATTGCAGATGTATATCTTGCGGCAAGATTTTCTTCTTTAAAGATATTCAAAATGGACACTATATGTCACGACGATATATGTCTACACGGTTTGCGGAAGACAACTGCCGACCGCAGTGCGTTGCTTGCAATATATTCAATCAGGGTAATATTCAGATGTACCGCAGGGCGCTTGTCCGCTCTATCGGTGAGCAGCGTGTTGATCTGATAGAAGTACGGGCAAGACAGGAAAGCAGAAACTGGTCTTTGTTCGAGCTAAAGAAAATGATTGATTATTACAAAAAAGAAGTCGATAGGCTTTTATTAGATAGAAGCCTTTCACTATAAGACTGCAATTAGTGGTTGTTATTCATTTTTTTCATTATCTGTTTGTTTCCCACTTGGTGGCAGCTGGCACTGGATAGTCCTCCTGCTCACCTTGTGGGATTTTATTCAAAAGAATATGCAACAATATTTACTTGATCTTATTCGCAGTATGATGCAAGATGAGCATCATGTTCCTCGCGGTGTTCTTTACTCTCAGCTAAGGACAGCCGTACAAAGAGACATTTCAGAAAATCTAAACCATCTTCTTGAGAATAATAGGATAGAAATTTCAAAGACTGTCAACGACATTTTAATTACATTAAAATAATATGAAAACAATACGATTCGAAAAAGTCACTCTGTCAAACTTCTGCGGAATTGATAACGCAGAGATAGAGTTCTATCACAACATCACTACCATTTGTGGGCGCAATGGTATTGGTAAGTCTACAATCTTCAATGCCATCTACTACGTACTTTTCGGTACTGACCAGTTTGGCAATGCGCTCGACATCAAGACCTACGACTCAAACCATCAAATCATCCGTGAGATTCCGCATGAGGCTTCGCTTACTATCAGCGTAGATGGAGATGAGACAACCTTCAAGCGCACGCTTACCGATTTATGGAAGGGTGAGCAGGTCAAGAATACTTACAAGTATTTCATTGATGGAGAAGTGGTCACAGCTGGAGACTACCGCAAGGCGATTGAAAACATCTGCCCTGAGAAGACATTTCGGCTCTGTTCTTCTGCCACGGCCTTCACTTCCATGTCATGGCAGGAACAGCGAAAGTTCCTACAGTCTCTTGTACCGGAGGTTACTCAGGACGACATTACGCAAGGCGATACGAGATACGACTTCATTACCGAGGAATTGAAGAAACGAGAACTCGATGCCTTCATTCATCACCTCAAGTACACACGTAAGGAGGTGCAGGATAATCTTGACAAGGTTCCTGTACGTCTCGCAGAACTCAATAACGCACTTCCTCAGGAAGAAGACTGGGAAAAGCTGTCTGCAGAGCTTGACAAGGCGAAGAAGAGCCTCAATGTGATTAGCGAAAAGATTAATCTTGCACAGAATGGCGCAACAGACTCTGTGCGCAATGAGGGACTTCGTCGTCGCATAGAGTTCACACAAAAGCGCATTGACGAGATGACCACATCAGCGAGAAACCTTGCCAATGAAGAGGCGACAAAGCACGAATCAGATTTGATTTCTGCAAGAGCAGCAGCCTCTACATCTACTCGCATGGTCGATGAGTTGAAACAGAAGATGGAAGGACTCACCAATACAGAAATCCAAGCTAATAAACATAAGGAAGAATGCGAGGCTGAGGTTAGTAAACTCAACGAGCGCTCCACGTTAATCTCTCAGATGAAATGGGAGTGGGACGATTCCGACTCTATGTGCCCACATTGCGGACAACCTCTGCCGATCGATAGGGTAGCAGAATTAAGACAGCAGTCTCACGACAGGTTCAATAAGGATATTGCCGACAGACAGAAAGAACTTCAGAAAGAGTTTATCTACCTTCAGCAGCGTTACACCGACATCAAGAAACTCATCGAGAATACCAATGAGGAACGCCGCTCTACCACTAATCAGCTCACAGAAGCTCAGAAAGCGAAGAAGCAGGCTGATGCTCATCTTGAGGCTATAATTGCCGAGAATGTGCGCACGGCAGATGATTTCCTTGCTGCAAACGATAACTACAGACAGGCCACAGAGGAGATAAAGTCGCTTACCGATGAACTCAACAAGCCATCAGATTCTACGAAAGACATCTCTCAACTTCTCATTGATCTGAAAAATCAGCAGACAGAGAAACAGCAGACTGTTGATAGTCTTTCTTCACGTCTTGCAGTAAAGGAGACCTATGACCACATATCCAACCTCATTTCTAATGCACAGGACGACAAGGAGAAGTTCCAGGGCCAGCTCGATGATATCGACCAGAAACTTGACATAGCTAATGATTATCAGCAGAAAGCCTGCCAACTCCTCGAAGAACGTGTCAACGAGCATTTCTCCTATGTTAAGTTCTCGCTTTTTAGGACAACTCTCGAAGGAGAACGGAAGCAGGCCTGTGAGTGTTATCACGATGGCGTACCTTACAGCAGCCTCAATACAGCAGCCAAGGCTAATGCCGGTATTGACATTGCCTACACAGTAGCCGAGAAGTTCGGTCTCTCTGTCCCTATTGTACTGGATGAGTGTGAGAGCAACCTTTCTCCTATCTATCGTGGAGGACAGCAGATACGTCTACGTGTCACTCCTTCATCTAACTTCGAATACATATTCGAAGATGGAGATTAAGACGAAATACAACATAGGTGATTCTGTCTATATCCTTGACGGATACAAGATTGTCCGTGCAAACATCTCCTGCATCAAATTTGAGCAACACGGCACGGCAAAGCCTTGCATCACCTATCACTTCCCAATCTTTCCAATGCGGAAAGAATTGGAATGTTTTAGAACAAAAGAAGAATTAATTAAATTTATAAATAAATAAAAATTATGGCAGGAACTACAGGAACAGCAGTAGCAAAGCAGCCTTCAACTAAGGCAATGGCGGTAAAGTCATTTCAGGACGTGATGAACAACAATTATTATCAGTCTCTTTTACAGAACACCCTGCGTGAGAACAAAGGAACATTCTGCACAAGCCTGATGGAACTCTTCTCCTCTGATGAGAAGTTAATGCAGTGCAAGCCTACCGACCTTATGGCAGAGGCGCTAAAAGCAGCATCTCTCCATCTCCCACTCAACAAGCAGCTGGGGCAGTGTTACATTCTTCCTTTCAAGAACAAAGGTATAATGACCCCTACACTTGTCGTAGGAACGAGAGGTTATCTCCAGTTGGCTATGCGAACAGGAAAATATGAAACCATCAACTCTGATGTAGTGTACGAGGGTGAGCTGACAGGCTACGATAAGGTTACAGGCCGATTAGATCTATCCGGTGTTCGTTCATCAAACGTTCCAGTCGGATATTTCGCTTACTTCCGCATGAAGAACGGATTGTCTAAGCTTCTTTACATGACGCTCGATGAGGTCTGCATATATGCGAAGCAGTACAGCCCGACTGTCAAGTTCAGCGACAAAACAACAGCAGAGAGTCTTAAGAAACTCGCCCTCAAACAAGCCGCAGAAGGTTCTGGCGATGGCGTTGGCTGGTATTCCAACTTCGAGTCTATGGCACTCAAGACTGTTCTTCGCCGCCTCCTTTCTAAATGGGGAGAGCTATCAATAGAGTCTAACGACATCATTAATCTTGACGAGGCTCCTGCTGTGTCTTCTGCAAATGAGCGAGATGTGCAGTTTGCCGAAGCAAAGGAAGTTTCTGCTGTCGACACAGCAACTGGAGAAATTGTACAGCCAGGTGACGAAGTATCACAGACGCAATCAGTAAATCCAAATCCTTTCAAATTAAACTAATATGAAACTCATCGTTATAGGTTCATCGTCAAAAGGCAATGCGTATGCCATTCAAGCAGCATCAGGAGAAATCCTGCTGCTTGAAGCTGGCAGACCCATTCGTGAGGTCAAGAAGGCTATCGGTTATCAGACGAACAAGGTGGTTGGATGCATCGTATCGCACGTACATGGAGATCACGCAAAGTATATTCCCGAATATTTCTCTGCAGGTATAGACGTCTATTCATGCAAGGAGGTGGCCAACCGATACCTCGTCAAAGTCTTGCAATTCGACTTCACTATTTCTATCGGTCCATTCAAGGTTACACCGTTCGAGGTCGAGCATGACGTTACCAATTACGGATATCTTATCTTCCACCCAGATTTTGGCACAATCTTCTTTGCTACAGATTGCTACAATCTGCACAACATTATCAAGAACTGCCGCACCTACCTCATGGAGTGCAATTACGAGGATAGCTTGCTCAACAAGGCCATAGATGAGAGAAAGACTTCTACAAGTCAGGCTGACCGCATCCGACTGTCGCACATGAGTCTCGAACACGCGGTTCAGTTCCTGCAGCAGTGCGAGGTAGAAAAGTCCACCCGTCAGATCGTTCTTATTCATGGATCTTCGCGACACCTTCAGCCAAGCAAGGCTGTAAACAAGTTCCAGCAGGTTCTTGGCGTTCCGACCTACTATGCCTCCAAAGGCTTTACTCTCGATTTAATTTAATTTTTTTTACACTATGCCTGTTTTTTCAAATCTCAACAACCTACGCACGTATATGGAAGCCTTGAAAGAAATCGACAAGGCTAAGGAGATAGGTTACTCGCTCGAAATCCGAAAGTTCCACCCTGTCGCTACAGATATGCAGAAAGCTTATCTCGCATTCATTATCACGTACCTTTCTTCCAAACTCGGGCAGACGTTCTACCAGACTCTTTCCGAAATACAGAAGAATGTGGCTCCTCATATTTTCATGACGGGAGAATATGATAAGATGGGTTATCCTAAGTTCAAGCCGCTCGGGCTTCTCGACACCGCAGAGGCTTCATCAGTCATCCGTGGTGTTATCGACTTTGCGGAAAGTCGGGAAATCATGATACCCGACAAGGAAGACGAACTGGCCGTTAAGTATTGTCAGCGTGAGGTTGAGTCCAGCAAAGGCTGGGTATAATGTGTAACCTTTTTAAACTCTCAAGATATGATACTACCAAAAGAAATCAGACAAGAGGCAGCTCGTTATGCCAAAGACGATAACGCACGCCTCGAAGCTTTCATAGCCGGTGCCATGTTCGCACGCACTGGTAAGTATTATCAGGAGCAGAATTTCTCCGACGACCTCGCTTCCTTCGAGCGATGGTGGCTTCTCTACAACAAGAAGCGAGGCAAGAAGAAAGCGCAGCAGAAATGGCTTCACCTCACTCTTTCGCAGCGAGATGCGTGCATAGCTGCTACTCCTGCTTACGTTAAAAGTATAAAAGACAAACAATTCCAGAAAGACCCACTCACATATCTCAACGGTGAGTGCTGGAATGACGAGATTATTCAGCAACAAGACAATGAGCAACAACGTTCCATCAGACTCGCTTCCAAAGCGGCAAGAATCCTCGGTAGCGACAAATTCTAAAACAGGAAATGGTTATATACAGCCAGTTTCTTTCATAGATGCTATTTCTCGTGGACAAGACAGGGTTATAGCCGTTGTGCGCAGAGATCAGAACGACCTTCGTAGGCTTGTTTCCTGGGTTAAGAGCCGACTTATAGAGGTGTTTCATTATCTCGGTGCATTCGACATCGTTGAGGAATATCAGATACAGACACTCGCAGTCCGTATCTGCAATCGGTTCTACTACTGGACAGTCCCAGAACTTGATTATGCTTTCGTGGCTTTCACGAATGGCGAATACGGCAAACTTGTCCATTATAATCATGATGGCGACACGTCTGTCATTAATCCTCAGGACGTTATGAAGGCACTAATCGCGTTCGATGCCGACCTTCTTAAGGAGCGTGCACGTTACGATGATGAGCAGCGTAGTAAGAAACTTGCTCAGGAGCGCTTGCGTGATGCAGCAAAGCCGCATGGTATAGCCGCATGGATAGACTATTGCAAGCAACATGGCCTCGATCCTAACACCCACAAACTCCCTCGTGTCAATATCGACAAAATGAACGTCAACAAGGTTCTTTACCCAGAAAAGAATAATAAAAACAACAAATAAAAATCAATAACAATGTTCGTAGCTTTATTAATTATCATCTTCACGTGCCTCTTATCTGTGTCTTTGTATCTCTGCTTATCTCGTAAGCAGGTGGCTACTAAACAAGGCAAATTCGTCTTTCTTCGTGCAAACAACGAACCAATACGAAACACTATTCGTGAAGCCGGAATCAATCTCTGCCCATGCTGTCTCGCTTTTTCGAACAATTACCTCTTTGCCAATCTCGAAGGATCTATGGTATGTGGTTTCAATGAAAACAGGCATCACTTCATCGAGGATGCAGAGAAATATAAACAAGAGGTTGTCGACTGCGGCGATAATGTGCTTATGTTCATCACTGAGATTTTACAACTCAACTATTCTTGTACTAAGAAATAATAAGAAATTATCTTATGGAACGAAAAATAGGAGAAACCTTTGAGTTTAAAGGAAAAACTTATGAGGTAGCGGAACTACCTGAGTACTTTTGTGCGTTTTGTGATTTAGAAAAAGAATGCTACAGCAAAAGGAGTTATTTAGAAAAAGTAACCGGAACTTGTAGCCCGAATAACAGAAAGGATACCCGTAGCGTGTGCTTCAAAGAAATTAAAAATGATATGGAAATAAAAGATAATCAACTTACTATCAATATCCCTGATGGGATGGAGATAGATGTAGAGAATTGCGACTTTGATACTGGCGTTATTAAGTTCAAGAAGAAAGATTTGACCTATGAGGATATACAAGATTCAATAGGCAAATATCTTACCTTTACTCTTGTTGCCCCTCATAATGGACATAAAATTAATGCTATAAACACGCTTATGGATATAGCAAAGTACTATAATGGAGACTGGAAACCTGATTGGAGCAATAATAAAGAAGGTAAGTTCTATATAAGTTATAACTTTATTCATAACGCTTATTTCGTTATAGAAGATAACTCAAATAATGTTGGCACAATAGTTTTTAAACGCCAAGAAGATGCCCAAGCAGTCATCGATAACCCTAACTTCAGAGAAATCTTGGATGAAATTTTCAAAGACTAAACAATACGATTATGGAAAAAGAAATTAACGTAGCGGAAATTCTTAAAGATAAACCGAAAGGAACTAAGTTGTATGATTTGCTGTATAACGTAGATGTAGAGTTAGATAAAATCAGCACTACAGATACAGAAACAGTAGTTTGGTGTACAAATGAGACCGATAATAATACTACTTGCCATCGTAGTTATTCCGAATTTGGTACAGTAAGAGGATGTCCTGATGGTTTACAGATTCTTCTTCCTTCAAAAGAAATGCGTGACTGGCGCAAGTTCGATTGGAAGAAAGGTGATGTATTGATTAGCAATGATAGTGATATCCTAATAATCTTTAATGGTTTCTCAAAAGATGATTATACTATATTTGAAGGTAAACACTGGATTAGTTTAAGTGAAAAGAGACATATATCTTGTTTGAATATGCATAATACACAAAACTATCATATTGAAGATAACAAAGAAGTTGTTCAGACCTACATCAAAACCATCGAGGAACACTTGGGTGGTAAACTCAATCGTGAGACCTTGGAGATTGAAAAACAGCCTGAGTTCAAGGATGGGGATATTATTACCATTACGCCTCAAATTGGAAATAATCTTATCTTTATCTTCAGGGCTGAAGATGTCGAAAAGTACTACTGTCATGCTTTCCTCGATGGAAACATAGCTATTGTTAATGATGATGGTTATTGTAAAAAAGACTTCTGTACAGCTCGTCCATCTACAGAAGAAGAGAAGCTGCAACTCTTTGACGCTCTTGCAAAAAAAGGAAAGGTTTGGGATAGTAAGAAGAAACAGATTGTTGATTTAAAGCCAAAGTGCGAGTTTAAGCCATTCGACAGATGTATTTGGAAGATACGGAATTGTGAAGGCTCTATATGGCGAGCGAGTTTCGTTTCTTATGTTGATGAGTATGGTGCTATTCCAATGGGTATGTCTATAGATGAAGATTTGGTTAACTTAATTATCCTTCCTTACAACGATGAGACAGCAAAGCTGATTGGTACGACTGATAATTGGGAGGGATAATTATTGGCAATTAAGATTTAACTAAAACTAAAATGCGTTGATTCCCCCTAAAGATGGCAAGACCAAACGTAGAGAGAGGAGAAAGCAACAATTAAAAAGTAAGAAGAAATGGTAAAGATTGAGATAAGAATACAAGGTACTGTACGTGATAACATAGTCTTCAAGTGGGTAACAGAAGAACAGTTATCATTCTTGCGCACATTGGAAGATGATAACTGGGCGTTTAAAGGAGAACGTCCAAATCTTAAAATAACAATAATAGGCAATTAATATGATTGATAAAAACAAAATAAAAAGTGCAGCACAAGGATATTGTGATGCTACTTATGGCACTCTGGATACTAATCCTTTTATAGCAGAAGCTTTTAGGAAAGGTGCTAAGTGGGCTATCCGTGAGTTCTTGAAAGACTTATGGCATTCTATTGAAGAAGAGCCAGATAAGAGAAAGAGTGATATTATTACCATCGGTTCTTATAACTATATTTCCATACACTTTAAAGAATCCTTTATTTGGAAAGAGGAATCTTGGAAACATTCGATTAGTAGATGCCAAATCACCAAGTGGGCTTATTTATCTGACATACTGCCAAAGCAGAAAGGAGGCAACCATGATTAAGCCAGTTACTACGTATTCTGTCGTATGTGACAGATGCGGGGAAATTTTTTGTGAATGTGATACTACCATGCAAAGCAGCAGCCGACCTCATTTATCCGTCATCGGCACTAAGGCGCAGTCGTACTGTTGTGGGGTAAACTCGTAAACGAATTGACAGCCGCAAGTGGAGGAATATGCTTGTTTGTTGAATTATAAAGAATATGATTAACTACGATTTCTACAAATATCCTCGAGGAGAAGGATGGAAATGTGGTGTGCTGAACACTACAATTTGTCCTACCATCACTACATGTACGTGGCAGAACAACTTTTTTCTGATTAAAGAATATGATTAAGCAACACCCATTCGATGATTACAACCAGACGCTCCACCTGTTTGCTACAACTGTGGGAACCCTAACACCACAATGGGGCAATCCTGCACCTCGTCACGGATGGAAGATAATGATAGAATACGAATAACGTATGTTAAGAGCAAAAGCAATATCCATAATGGTGAAGAAGGTAGAGCAGACCTCTATATTCCAGAACATGCAAACTAAAGGTCTGATAAACCCTCGTTCACTACACGGCTAATGCTTCACCCTTACGTCTGCAATGGGATTAGGGGGAGGGCAAACGCCTGTAATAGTAAAAGTATATGAGTGATATAACGCGAATCGGTAATTTGTTCTACGGAGAGTTTCGTAGTGGCTTTGGTGGAAATGTGATAGGGGTTGGAGGCATAAGTGTTGCCATAACAACTCTTGTTACAAGATACGGAGGCTTACAAATCCTAATAGAGTATGACTAACATCATCATTTATCAGCGTTGTGGCGACCGCGACAAGGAAGCCTATTCGTTCAGTCGGTGCAGCGTTTATACCATCCCTGCCAACCCGATGAGCGACCGCATACAAAGAGTAATTTTAGAATACGAATAAAACCAAGACAATATGATAACAAAACTCAATTTCACTGACCGCACCATCAAGAGCTATGCCATCCGCAAGCTCACGCCCAAGGAATGTTTTCGCTTGATGGGTGTCCGCGACAACGTAGTCGGCATGATGCAGACACCACCATACGACCGTATGTTCGAGAGTATGCGCCGTGTGTATTCTGCAAAAGGCTTATGTCCAGACAAGTGGCTTTATACAGAGTTTTTTATCATCAAGTTTAAGTGATATGAGCTACAAAGAAATAGTTTTAAATTACATAAAAACTCACGATGTTACGTATTTTCTTAGGACAAATATAGAAGATTGATTAAGGAAATGTAAATCTGCCGACGAGGTGTATGAGTTAATTCTTAGAATTAATCATAGGATTAATATTGTAAATTGCTTCGAAAGTGGATTTCGTGGTCATGTACCTATACGTTTTTCAGACGAAATAGCCAGTTATGATATTTTGACAGTATCAAATAAAAAGACGCCCCAACCCGGTCATCACGACTGAGTGGGGGCTTTTTTCAAAAACTTAAAACATAATAACTAAAACCCATAAAACTATAACCTATTAACTAACCTATCTAAATATTCGTCCAGTTCTTTCGGGTACCACACTTTTTCGGTAAACCCGAGTCGTTTCTTTCCAGCCGGCAACTTCCCATCCTTCACATATCTTCTAAAAGTAGAAGATGGCAGCCTGGTATATTTACAAGCCTCAGCAAAGCTGATAGCCTCATCCTTGTTGGCCATCCGATGGAGATAGTCAAACAGAAAGGCCGACTGCGTTCTGTTGATAAGACATCTGCCAGACCTTATCCTGTCGTGAAACTCCATCAACAGGTTGTCTATAGCCTCCAACTCCTCGCTTATCTTCACCATATCAATGTCGTTTATACAGCTTCACACCAATCACGAAAAGCAGCGCAATCACCAATGCGGCAAAAAACTTCCCCATCGCAACAAAGATCCTTTCGCTCCTACTCATCTCCTTCTCCACAGGGTAAGCTACGTTCACACTGTCACGTTTCACGACTGTGTCCTTCTTTACCTTATATATATTATGATACCTGTACCTATACAATGTCTTGTTTACGTACATGGTATCTCCCTTTCTCTCCACATATACCGAGTCTTTCAGATACACGATGTCCTTTCTTACGGTCGTGTCCACCCTCGTTATGTACTCAGTATGGATCTCAGGCACACTCACGTACTTCGTCTTGCAGCCTCCAAGTACCAATCCGGCAAATACCATTATAGCTATACTCCACTTCATGCGCGCAACACCTTTTTACATTTTGCCAACCATCTTTTCCTGCTCGCCAGTCCGTTGGTACCTCCGTTAATGCGTTTCGTCACAGCCACCACATCGTCCTTGTCGGCCAACTCGTTCAGTCCGTGCTTCCACCACCACCAGGCACCACTCTTTGTTGCACCGAGCGGCTTTTCCAGCAGTTCCGGATTCTCCATGATGTCGCCCTTGCAATATCCAGAGTCCTGATAAGCCTTGTAGTTGGCTCTGCCTGTAATGTGTAGCATCCCTCTGCCCTTATATCTTGCGCCATCACCCTTCATGTTGTTACCGAGCATCTTTCCAAGCCTTCCTTCCTCATATTTTCGGAAGTACGATGGATTCCCGAGTTCTCTCATACATCTCAGCCCGTTGGTCTCATGACATACCTGAGCCATGAAGTGAGCCAGTCTCAGGGGTGTATTGATATGAAAAACATCACACCACTCGTTGATATAATGCAGAAAGTAGCTCACTCTGTCCCAGTCCTCCAAGATTTCATACATCTGCAGTCTCGTTATCTTCATTTCTCTGCCTCCTGCTGTTTCTTTAGCACCTCAGCAAAAGCCTTTGCCAGGTCGTCTTTGTTCTCCAATAGTATGCTTATTGTCTTTTCCTGCTTACGTATCTCTGCCTTCTGCCATGACTTTTCTCTCACGCTCATGAATTCGCAGAACACGCAATACCCTGCCCATATCATCGAGAATACCGGGAACGGAATCACGATGCAGGCTATCAGGTCTATGCACACAGTTACCATGAATGGCGAGAAATACTTTCTTGCCTTGTCGCAGGTTTTCTTTAGCCCCTTGCTGGTCGTAGCCTCTCCGTTCTGTCTCGCTTTCTTGATGCCGAAGAACAGGTCTACGGCCATAGATACGATAAGAGCACCCATACAGATAGCTATCACCAGCGCCGATCTGTATAGATGCTCTTGCAAAAATGTATGTATTATCTCTGTCATATCTTTGATTTTTGTTGCCTACAAAGATATGCGATTTTCTTTTACATTTTTCTCTTAGTAGTCTTACCTATCCCATCATGTACCAGAATATCTTATCCGTAGGATGGACAGTATCCTCGTCATTCAGAAAACTTACCGACAACTCGCTCATCATCCCAATCAGACTGCCTTTGTCCTTCGTCCATTTTCTCACCAACTCTATGTGGTTCGAATACATCAGGTTCATCGTTACCGCGAAGTTCCATAGATTGTAGTCCGGTATGTCCTTCCATACGCTTCTGTACTCCTTTTCTATATCCTCGTAGCCAACAAATGGAGCATAGCTCCTGTGTGTATCACTGTCGTAGTAGTACATCTGTGAGATGCAGCCTCTCGCTGTCAACTCGTCAAAATGACTCACTCCGTTCTTGTAGTATTGTATGGCTCTGTAGGCATTCTCCTCCTGCTCCTTACTCATACCACACTCTCCTTCTTCCAACATTCTAAGCGCATTTCGTACCTCGCTCAAAAGTAAGTTTAATGAATCCATAAATGTAAAGTATAATCGTGAATATAATAAATATATTATGCGCCTCTATCTGTTCCGGGCGTATCATCCAGCTCTTGTAGTATATTCTGATGGCATTAATACCGAAAAAATAAAGGAAGGGTATTCTGAACATCCAGCAGTATTTATAGAAATAACTCGCTGGCAGCATGGCAAGCGGCATATAGACATAAGCCAGTATATAAAGCCATATCACGCAGTTGCCGTTCGTATCCGTGTCAAGGATAATTGGACGCGAATATCTCGAATAGCCCCAAACTCCGTACCAGTGACCGAGCATTAGAGGGATGGGCATCCATTTCACACCAATCTCATACAGCTTGAATATTCCTCTGTCAAGCAACCGCGAACGTATCGCACGCCGCTCTTCTTCCGAAATCGGACTTTCTTCTTGTTCTGTTTTCATAACTTACAGTTTTTATTAATTTTTGGTTGGTTTGAGTTAATTATGTATCAAACATGTCTTTTACATTACAATTCACTGCAAATATAGGCATTTTTGCAACAAATCATTGCTTAAATAATATCTTTTTAGTATATTTAACTATAAATATACTACCGCTTATTTGGATTTTATCTAAATAAGACGTATCTTTGCAGCGTACTATAATAAATAACCTATGCCAAGAAGAGGATTTGACCTTACAGTCGCTATGAGGCGCGATTTACTTAGCGCCTACAGGCAAGTCTACACCAACTGCCATTCTCAGAAGGAGGCGTGGATCAAGACGGCTCGTCATGATGCTCCTCGGTTCTATGTCAGCCCCAAAACGGCTTACAATGTCCTGCGCTATATGGTACGAGGCGATTTCACTGTGGTCGATGCCAAGAGTCCAAGAGAGCAACGTATGTACTACGAACTGTTCCGCAGACTCGACAAGCTGTCTCAGCAGAAGGAGTTCATCGGCAAGTCACTGTGGTTCATCACTCCATTCTTGGTATCTCAGCCTGCGCCAGAGTTCTATGCAAGTATAGAAACAGTGCGAAAGGCTATTAGTTGCGGAAAGAAATATGGAGAATATTATCATCACAAAGAAATCTTCGGCAAAGACAAACTTTCTGATAAAGACCTTGCTCACTTGCGTAAGTCTGGCGGTTTTCATCGCCAGTCCAGATAATGCAGGCTTCTTCCCAGGAAGTAGCTTCGTCTCTCATCTTACATATTCGTTTTGTCACGCCAACATTTTTCATCTTGCAGCCAACCTCGTTGTCCTGTGGTCGCTGCGCAATCGTATATGTCTTTGCGCAAGCCTCTTCGCTGCGGTTTTGGCGAGTTTCTTGCCGACGTATGTGTCTCAGCCCACTGTCGGGCTCTCGGGAGTTATCTTCGCTGCCATAGGCATCATGTGGGGTAAGACTGGCAGATTTTTTGACTCCTGTTACGTGGTTATGCCTTTCATTGTTCTCACGATGCTCATACCTGGAGTCAACGGCATACTTCACTTCTATGCATACATCATTGGTTTTATCATCGGACGTATTGTTACTAAATATTCACACATTCCATACTTTTGAAGTAATTTGATGTCACTATTCTAAGAGGCGGCTGCTCGTGATGAGTAGCCGCCTCTGTTCTCTTGTCTTATTTATCTTCTCTCCGCTTCTGTACCTCTATCACGGTTCCAGCATACGAGTCAGACGCTCGAAACCCAGTAAGCGTGTATCTTATCTTGAAGTATGCCCAAGGCTTACCTCCAAGACTGTTCAGCTTCCTCCAATGTTTGGCATTGTTGCTTCCCCATACTTCCAGTTTCACCTTGCCGTTATCCGATGCGTCCATAAGGTGTTTGACGGACCTAAGCGATTTCTGCATAATGCTTCCTCCCAGTTTCAGGGCTCTTGTCGTAACGGTTCCGCTGTAAGTATTATCGTCATGAACGATGTCCGGCTTGGTCGTAAGAGAATAGACGTTTCCGTCCGTATCTTGTATCAGATTGTCTGGGTAGTCGTTCGCCACCGCCTTTGCCTTCACTCCGTTCTCCACTACAGAAAATGTCTTGTCCTTCATGTTGTATATATACTGCCATGGGTATACCTTGCTGTATATCCTTAGGAGTGAGTCTCTGTAGTCGTAGGCTATAATGCAGTCCTTTAGATAGTTAGCAAATCCGCCATCCTGCATGCTTGACCTTCCTTTAAGCTGTTCACTCATACAAGCAACTTCTGCTCCGCTCGCTGCCATCAACCCCTTCTCCGAAGCAAAGTACACCAGTTTGTCAGTAGGCACAAGTGGAGTGTTCTCAAGACATACTTCTCTCGATATGGGGTGTATGCTGCCGTACATTCCTTCGTTAGTCACGCTCATGGCGTATATACCTTCTGATGTGAATACCATCAGTGGATATTGACCGAACTGTCCCTGACTGATAGCCTCTGTGTTCGCTATGATCCCAAGTATGCTTCCCGTTCCTACGGTGTTATCTCCACTCGCTTCAAATAGGAATGGGTTGTTCACCACAGAAGTGTAGATATTTGGGTCAAGCGTCTCGTGTGCGTTCGGATCCACCACCGGCCTTGCATTGTCGTCTTCAAATCCTTCATACGTTATTCTCGGGAATGGAAGTTTGTCAAAGCAGTATGCTCCGTTCAGCCTTGGGTGTACTTTCAGTTTTATGTTGGCTGCGCTCCCAGTGTCCTTGTCTATAATCAGCATTTCTGTTGCGTTAGGGTCTGGGTAGTATATCCAGCTGCCTATCATCTCTGGTAATGCCGTGTAATACCCGTCTGCTTTCACCCATGCGTCCATTCCGTTAGCTACTATATGTGTGTATATTTCGTATTCCTGCTCATCAGGGAAAGGCTGAATAACGCCCTGCATTCCAGGTTGCTCTCCTGTTGTGATAGGAATAAAGTCGTTGAAACCGCTGAATGGTTTTCTCTTCACACCAGTCATATTAAGACGGTTATTGTATGGGTAAACTTTCTTCGCCACCATAGTTGCCCATCCGTAATAATCATCCGTCTTTAGCTGCTCTTGCTCAGTCAGCGTTTCTACCACATGCTTGGCTATAGGAGCATATTCAAGTTTACCGTTCGCATCATCTGTATTTATCGCAAAGAGTTTGTAGAATTGCGTCTTGCTCATCAACGCATCTATAATCTCCATGTCCGATTTCACATGTTTAGGCATAATAACCGACCTCGCTTTGTAGTCATCATATGTAAACTTATAACTTTGATTAAGGTCTAAAACAGGTACATCTAATGTTCCACCGCTTAAATTTTTCTGTTTGCCAGAAACTTGGTTCATATAGCAGTAGCCATCCATTTCTAACGGCTCTTTAAACACGAAATCTCCATCTATATCAAAAGGCCTTACTTCATCGGAAGCAAACACTACAATCTCTTTCACAATGTCTTTCCAGTTGTCAGCACCCTCTATAGATGCTTTGTAGTATAGGTCACTATGCCCGATGTCGTATATAAAAAAAATAGCTGCACTACTATTAACGTTCTCTAAGTCTAATGTCTGCCTGTTAACAGATTCTTCATAATTTTCCCCATTGTGACGGTATGGTGCTATTTTGAAGTTTCTGTTGATTGTAGGACATACAAGAATAGGGTTGCTGATTCTTGCATAAGAACCATCGTGCAGTTTTAGAGCATATCTTACAAAGAATGGGAAGCAGAACTTGTTTGTTTCTTTTGCCTCCTTTATCATAGACGCAACATGACCCTGTACGGCTGTTTGGAAATATTTAAACTTGTTTACATCGTTTATTGGCTTATAAGTCCAGTAGGTTGAGGTTTTACTGGTCGTTACGCTGGTCAGGCTTCCAGAGTCGTCGTAGTAGGCTGTTTTCTTGCTTGTTTCACAGAACTCTCTTATATCGAGAGCAGTTGTCTTGCCGCTTCCTATTCCCAGGTTGTTGGCAAGCGTTCTGAATTCCACCTTTGGCTTTGGGAGTTCTGTTCCCAGATCTACATACTTCGTACCTTTGAATAACAGGTAATGTATGCCGTTCTCTGTAACACATATCAACGTATTGCCCACACTCGTTATCTCAGAAGGTTCTCCGATACTAAACGTCTGGCCGCTATCAATGTCTATCCCGTCATCCGTCATTTTGTAGCAGATGATAGATTGCGAATGCTCCACCTTTGCAATAAGGATTTTGTAATCTGCCATCTTGTGTACATACATGATTGTAAATGATGTTTGGCCGATTTTCACTGGTTTCTGAACAGGCTTCAACTCTCCGTCTCTGTAGATAAACCCGTCACATACCTCCAGCTCGTTGTCCTCACTCATCATGTCACTGGGCACGTTGGTCATACCCTTGCCGAAACTCAGCACTTTTCTTTCTGTATTCCTTTCCATAATAGTCTTTCGTTTTAGAATTTTGCCATCGAGTGTACGCGGTCTCCCTTTGGCGTGTCGCTCTTCTTAGGTGCCCATCTTGGTTTCTCCATGTCGTTGGCGCTCACCCATAAGCCTATTGCCGTACTCATCAGCACATCATCATGGTTGCCGTTACCTACAATGTTGCCAAGGCTTCCGTCGTCGTGCCGCTCATATATCCTCAACTCATGATACATCTCTCTGTCTGGTTCCTTCCACAGCATATCGTCCACATACTGCTCCAGGTTGTCTATCACCCAGCCTTTCGTTAGCTTGTTCGTTTGAAATCCGTACTTCGCCAGCACATTGTCCTTCACATCCTCAGGACTCGATGTTCTCTGATACAGATTGTCATAGTAGTAGGCTATCTCGTTGATGATACTTCCAAAGTGATCGCCCTCTGTGTTGTTGTTCTTCTCGCGGTCTGCCGTGTTGCTTTCTATAACCAGTAGAGCATCGTCATAGAAGTGGGCCAGTGCTGCCGCCATCCACGCTATGCGGTCGTGCCTCTCGTGACCCCTCCATCTCGCCACAACCTCAGGCTTGCCTTTTATCGTAGGTATCATGCCGAAACGGTCTATCACTGTCATCACCGTGTAGTCTGATGTTGATGACTTACCGCCGATATCCACACTCACCACATATCTGTTCTCCACCTTCAGCTTGTTGGGCGCAGCCCATATCTTCAAGCATCCAGTTCCGTCATTCCTTATACTGATAGATGATTTCTGTATAGTGCTGTCGTTCTTGTTTCCGTCTACCACGATGTCTGCCGTGTACATCGGGTCTTTCTTGTAGCGCTTCTGCAGGTCGTCTATGCTGTATGGATTGAATACGAGGTTACCTGAGTTTCTAAAGGCATCCTCCTCGTCTATTGGTGCCTCCGTGGCACAGAAGGAGTGCGTGGTGAACTTGTTGCGGAAGTTTCTGTACCACTCTATTGCCTGCATACAGGCACCCTTCTCCCACATTCGCCAAAAGAACTTACCTGTCTCTCTGTATCCTCTTGGGTTGGTGCTCCTATCTTTATTCTGCAGCAGCCATCTCGCAAAGGCTCGTTCGTCCTTCACCTCCTCCATGTCGTGTTCTATGAAGTAGCATGGAATGAAGATAAACGAGTAGGCATCATTATTGTCGGGGTTCATGGCGAGCTGGCACTTGTCATAGAAGAAGCCAGAGTTACCCTTTCCTGTACTCTCGAATACCTCAAGGTTGTCCTCTTGGTTTCTGATACCACCAGAGATAGAAGAAATCACACCTTCCGGGTCATGCTCAGGCGTTTTCTTCCAGTATGCCACCTCAGAGTAGTGTGCGCAGTGGAAGTTGCTACCGCGCACAGAGTCGAAGTTTTCAAATGATGCAACAGTCAGCGTACTTCTTCTGATGGCTCTCATTCCGTCCGTAACTTGAAAGTCGTCAGGCGAGTTCTCGTATGGCGAGAATTGCAACTTTGAACCGGGACAGCCCACTGTCCATCCAGGCTGGTTCTCCAAAGCCTTTCTGTACATAGCCTTTATCTTCTTGGCCGTATTCTTCTGTTGAGCCAGCACGATAGCGTTCCATCCGTCCCTCCTGTAGTCTTGTATCCACTTGATGTATAGCTGCGTCAGGGTCGAACCGCCCCATTGTCTTGCTTTCAGAATTACCACCCTGATGGCTGCTCCACTGGTGCGCAAATCTTCGAATATTTTCAGCAGCTTTCGCTGTGGATAGTTCAACTTGAAGGGCACCATGTTTCCCGTTATCTTGTCCTCTATCTTGTCTGTGGCGTATAGAGCGAACTCTGGGTCCTCACGAAACCTCACCTTCATAATCTCAAAGGTCAGTATCATGATGAGCTGCTTGGTATATCTGCTGCCTTCGTCATAGTCTCGCCTCCACACACGGATGATAAATTCCCTCAGACTTCCCAACTGTCTCAGCTGTCTGTACAGCAGTGTGCGCATACACTCCTTCGGAACCCACATCTTCTTGATCATGAAATCCGAAAGCTCCAGCACCTCCCTATGCTCAAAGTCATAGCAGTTCTCGCCAGTCCATGGGTCATACGTGCCGTAGATTTCTTCATATCTCCGTCTGTTCTCCCTTACAAGTTCGTCTATCTCTGCCTCTTTAACTATCGCCATCTGCTAATGATTTTAGTTCCTCAAAGTCAGCGTCCTTTATCTCTGGCACCTTCGAAACGTCTATCTCATTATTCTCTCCCACTTTGGTCATACTCAGCGCTGCCAGCTGTTTAAAGTCCTCGTCCAGTCCGTGCGTCACACTCACCTCGCTCTGCTTTGGTATCATGTGCTTCATCAGGTCTTTGTATATGGTTGCGTATGTCTTGGGGTCATACTCGGCCAACTGGTTCATGCAGTCCTCAAACTTCTCTTGATGACGGGCAAGGAAGTCTCTCAAGAACTCCTTTTGGGCGCTCTTCGTGGCGGGAAGTATACGCTTGGCTTTCTCGCGCTTCTCTGCCATCACCTCCCTCACCGTCTTTATGTCGCTGTAGTCCTCCATGTTCTCTAAAATGGTTTATAGGGTTTATGCACGCTGCCTGGTTTCGTAGCATTCGATGCATCCAGTATGTCTAATTCTGCATCTTCTACCTCTGCAGCCTTGTCTGCCGTCAGCGGATCCTTGCTCGTCAATGTCAGTTTGAAATATTCATACAGCGCCCCTGCCGCTATATAGTTATGTATGGCCTGCACCAAGGAGTCATACCTCGTATCATCCCAGTAGTCTGGCATCCTTAGCCATATTTCCTGTTCGTCCCACTCCTTGATGGAGTTGTCTCTTACAACACCCTCCTTTTTCATCAGATAGGCTGCCAACAATCCTTCTACTTTCTTCATGTACTTGTCAAACCATCTGTAGAACAAAGGCCGTTCATGGTCATTCTCACTTGTCGGAATGGTTTCTGCCTGCGAATCGTTGATGCTTCTGCGGCTTCTACTCAGCAGGTTTGTCGTCGCATCTATGTCGTACCAAAGCTGGTTGGCATACACAAAGATATGCTTGTCTGTGTGGTAGCGGGTCGCAATAGGCTGCTTCGGTGCAAAGGGGTTGGGCGTTGCTTCCCATCCTCTTTCCCTGTCATGGTGCATGGGGTGCAATGTATTGAATTCCATATTACTCCTCCTTTGTTACGGTTATCTCTATTTCCCTCTTTAGATTGTCGCTATGACGGGAGAAAATGGTTACGGTTGTCACACCTGTATTTATAGGAACGAGACAGAAAGCATGAGGCTCGGAACTTCTTTGTACTTCAAGAATGCTGGGGTTGCTGCTTCTTGCTTCAATATCGTCTATTGCGCTATCGTCAATAGAATAGGACAGGGTGGTTTCCTTATTGCTAAGTTCAATAGTCACAACGCCTCCGTTGTCGCTTCCATCCACCTTTGCTGTCAGCGTCTTGGTGTATGGTATGGTTGGAACGGACGGACCGCTCAGCACAAAGCATCTGCGAATGTTCTGCTCGTCAAATGTCAATGACTGCAAATAAGGTTCAGCCTGTTTAAGGTTGGTAGTTTTTAACCACCACTGATATATCATATAGTCTTCCACATACTTTGCCACTAATCTTGCCAAAGTATCAGAGAGGGTTCCGTTGCACCTGCGAGATACGACAATAACAAACTCTACTATATCATCATCCTTATCGTTGTAGTAGATAACGTTATCGCCTGATGTCTGAGCGTTTGGAGCTAAATAGTCTGCCAGTATAACCTTTGTAATCTCCAATGCTGATTGGAAATCGTGTGTTAAAGTGTTTTCGTGAACCGCTTCGTCGCCTGCAGCTTCGTTAAAACTCGTCTTGACGGCTCTGTCGTCTGTAGCGCCATCTATCTTTGCCTTTAGGTAGGTTACCCTCTTTACCTCGTCAACTACTACCGATTTGATAATTTGAAATTTTAATATCATATCTTTCCTTATTTAATGGTTTCTAACTGAGGATCACTCTCAATGGAGCCTGTCATATCTTTCAGCGTTTTAGCTCCAGCCGAAGGAGCTTCTTTGTCGAATACAAGTTTTATCGCATCTTTCAGAAGCATATTTGCTTCGTCCGAATACACTTTGGCTTGCTCTGTACCGCTCAAAGTCAACACCATATAGGTTGTATATGCTCTCACATATCCTCTAAAGCAACTCTCGAAAGCATTCTTGTGTCCTTCGTTTAGTCTGATAACATTGAAAGTGACTGATGCAGGAAGAGAAGAGTCAATATACGTTTTTACGACTGGTGCCAGTTCGCCCGCAAAACTGCGAACTGCAGATTCTATGTATTGCCTTATCACAACTTTCTCTACTGCCGATAAAGTCGTGTTTCCAAACAGAGAATCGCCTGCCTTGTCTTTCTGCCTCTTTGCGATAGCAGAAACCTGCTTAATCACATCGCTTTCGATGGATTCCATGCTGATGGTTATCAATTTTGTCTCTTCTGCCATATCGCTTTATGCTGATTGTAAATACTCTTGTGCTTGTTTCACCGTTTCCTGGTTGGCACCCTGCACCACTCCGTTCTCTACCTGCCCACCGCCTTGTGCTATTGCTAATTGCTGTTGATGCTGATACATCTGTTCAAGCTGTGCCTGCTGTTCCTGAACACTCGCAAGAAGCTTGTCTGCAAATGGAGCATTGATGTTCTGCAGATACTGCACCACGTTGATAGCACCCATTTGCAGCAACTGGTCAAGTTTGTCGTTTATCTGAGACTGATATGTGGTAGAGGCTGCTGCATTCTTTATACTTGTCTTGAAGTGTACGTCTCTTGCCGTATATCGGTCGTAGAATATGGTGCTGTTGTTGTCTTTGTTCAGTATCTTTCTGCCGTTCTCGTAGTACTGCTGTATGGTCATGCACTTCTTGGTGGCGATCTTCTCTGCGAACACGTCCATATCCGATAGAATTGAGTACAGCGAGGTGGTGGCGTTCTGTGTTTCCTGAGCATATCTCGATGCAGATGTTCCTGCCGATGGCGTTTTTCCTTGCAGAGCTCCGCTCACGTTCGACACTTCATGTATCAGGTTCAGCTCTATCTGCAGCAGCTCGTTGGCGCCAATGTTCACCGCATTCGAGGTGATGATGTCAGGCTTCACTTGTGGCATATTGGGCCTTGGTGTATAGAAACACAGTCCGTCATACTCCACTATTTCTTCGGCAAACTCTGCCGGACTCTTGCCGCCAAGAACTGTGGTTGGTATCATCCACACACCCTTCGAGCTGCTTCTTATCGCCATGTCGTTCATTACTATCAGGCGGTTGATGTATCTCTGCTGGTCTATCACGTTCGCTAAGAATGGGTGTATCTTGCCGTTGATATACGGGAATAGCTTGATTGTAAACGGATGGCTCTTATAGTCGTATGGGGTTTCCCCCTTGCACAGCACGGTTCCGTCTGGTGCCATATAGGTGTAGTACCAGTATTTGTCCGCTACTTCTTCCGATACGATGTAGGCTCTCTCGTCTTCTGGCACACCCATATCGTCATACATATTCTTGCGCTTAATATTGTCCGATCTCAACTTCTCTATCATGGCCGTATCGTCCATATCTACCTTGAAGTACGAGTTGTTGGCGTTCGTAGCTATAGGGTCAAAACATTGTAGTCGCATCTTGGTCTCGGTAGTCCATACCTCTATCACTCTCACGTAGTGGTTCGACTTATTGGTGTGGTCAAAGCTTATGTTTCCAAGGTTCTTCTCCTCGTTGAACTCATACCCCACTCCGTCATCACTCACGTCTTGTATGGAAAAGATGCTGTCAAGGTCATATATCGTCAGTCCAAACTCCGGTCGCGCAAATTTCTGGTACAAATCTTCTCTGCTCACGTCATGCAGGCAACCTATCAGGCTGATGTCCTCATGTCTCGGGTCGCTGCCGCACTCGAAAAACATAAAATCAGGCTCCATAAGCTCCGTCCACGCGTCAGGAAGTTCGAGCTGCTTCGACTCCCACCCCTCTCTTGCGTACATTTGGCCGCCTATCACATAGTCCTTGATGGCGTGATTCAACAGGTCTTGCATATACGTTGACTGCCAGTTGCATTGCAAGGTCGCGCTCATCATGTCGTTGATAGATCTTGAGTCGTTGTCCCTGGCAAAGCAAACGGGTTCCGTCCCTTGCTTGGCATAGAGGCCGCCTATAGACTCCAGTATGCTCGCCATCACGTTATTGCTCATCGGCGTAGTGTTCTTTCGCTCCATATACTCCCGTTCAGTCATGTAGACGTAGGAGCCGTGATCCCACACCTTGATGGTATCTCCCCATTGGTCTCCCATGCAGTATCTCATGGTTCTCGCCCTCGTCTCTCTTACACCACTCAGGCTGTTCCATGCGCTCCTGCATCGCTGCAATAGCTCCATGTCGTTACCATGCGCTTGCCTCGATGCCCGGTTGATTACAGAACTGTACAGTTTCTTTCCAGGCATTACCCTGCTAAGAGTCAATATCCTTTCTTTTGTCATTTTTATATACAGATTCTTGTTGTTTTAGCGCAAAAATAAGAAATGTATATCCTCTCTTTGCCCATTGTTACCCATGTACGATTACCCTTGGTTACTAACGGAAAACCAATCCTGTTTTTTCGTGATATTTGCAGAAATATTATTTACATAATTATTTTTTAAAATGACAAAGGAAGAACAAGCTAAAATGATTGAAGCTGAAGAGGCGGCAAAAGCCACTTCTGCCGACACGGAACACGGTGCTCCTGCTGAGGACGAGCGCCCTAACCGCACGGCCTTCTCCAAGCGTTTCTCTAAGCGCCATTCCGACATCGACTTCGAGGACAAGGAGGCCCGCTATGGCGCCATGAACGACGATGCCGATATGCTCTCCAAGTACGAGGAAAGTGGAAAGGTTCTCTCAAAGATGCTCGACAGTAACAAGTGGCTGGCGGCTATGGTGATCGACTCTACACGGAAGAATATGCATCCTTTCGAATGGATGGCTTCGCAGGGTATCGATATCAAGGCGGCACTCGAAGATGAGGAGCTTGGAAAGAAGGTGGCTACTCAGATTACCAAGTTTCAGGAAAAGGTTGCCGAACAGGAGAAGCACTCGCAGCTGCTCGATGACAATCTCCGAAAGTCTTACGAAACGTTACAGGGTTTGGGACTCTCTGACGAGGAAACTAACGACCTTTGGGGCAAAGTGTTTGGCGTTATACAGGATGCCGAAGATGGCAATATCTCTGCCGAAACATGGAAGCTCTTTAAGAACGCATACAGCTACGATGCTGACATTTCTTCGGCTCGCGAGGAAGCTGCCATGCAGGCTCGTAACGAGAAGATCCAGAACAAGGTGCGCTCATCTAAGACAGAGGGAGGTATGCCTCCTTCTCTTGCCAATTCCGGAAGCGGAAACGAGCCTGCTAAGGCCATAAAGCGAGAGAGTTTCTTCGATGACATCAGGAGCAATTAACAAATAACATTTTTAATAGTATATAACATGAAGAAAGTAATGAATTATTTTTCCTTTCAGTCCGTCTTAAAGATGGTGCTGATGTTACTCGCAGTTGCAACGGGTGGTGGCGTTCTCGCTTTGGCCGACAATGTTGAGCCACAGATTGGCAACGAGGGCGTTGAACCCGCATCTAAGGAAACGGTTGAGGCGAAAGAGCCTGTCAATCCTGATACTAACGACCGATTGAGTCCAGGCGGTAAGAAGGATGGACAGGACCTAACAGGATCTCAGGCATCATCCACTCAGCTTCGCGAGGGTGGTCTGCTCGAAAAGGAGTGGGACTCCGAAATCGTCAAGTTCTATCCTTTCAAGACTCCTATCCTCTCTATCGTTCGCCAGATGGCAAAGACCGTCAATATCAAGAACTGGTCTGTATCTCACCAGCGTGTGGGTGGAGAGACTCTTGATGGTCAGGTTACTCAGAAGATTGTAGCTGGCGATACAGTAGAAATCAACTCTACCAACTTCTCTGGATCTATCCGTCCTTTCTACAAGGGCACCACTGTCATCGTGTCGGGTGTCCCTGGTTACAAGGAAGGTTCTAAGACTAAGACAGAGGGCACACTCATGCTCTACGTCATTGAGTCTAACGGAAAGAAGGCTGTCATGCAGGCCGTTAATGGTATTCCTAAGAACGAGGGAGATACGCGCGAGAACCTCGACAACATGACTTGTCCTGAAATCCCAGTAGGCACTACTCTTCTCGCTGCTTCTTCTGCGGCTTCCGAGTCTCAGCTTACCATTACCCCAGAGAACTTCCAGCCTCGCGAGAAGTCTGTCTATGTACAGAAGAAGTTGCTCAACATCGTCTTTACTGACGACTACGAAAAGGTAAAGAAGGAGCAGCCTATCACGGTGGCAGACCTCAAGACAGATGCCATCATCAAGTACAATCTCCGTGCTGAGCGCACGTATCTGATGGGCATTAAGTCTCGTTTCAAGGCTGAGACTGGCGATGGCCAGATAGAAGATGTATACACCTCTGAGGGCATCATCAACCAGCTTACCAACACTTATGCCATTGGTGACGAGTATACTCTCTCCGACCTGATTGCTATCTCAAAGTTGCAGTTCACAGAGTTCTCTGAGAACAACCGCTGCTTTGCTTTCTGTGGAAAGAATGCCATCGAGAGACTTGAGAATGTCAAACTTGAGGGAAGTCATCAGAACGACTTCATCAACCACAATGAGTTCGATTTGTCGTTCAAGCGATTCAAGGACACATTCGGATCTATCGACTTTATCTGGGCTCAGACACTCGACCTTATGGGATTGTCTGACTTCATGGTCATCTTCGACCCTAAGGCTTCACGCCGTTACGTCAAGATTGGTAAGCGCGAGCAGACCAACGATATGTCCAAGGGTGGAGGAGAGGTCCGTGACGCAAAGCGATGGATTCACCAAGAGGCAGACTCTGTTGCTCTCCGCGGTTACAACTCTATCCTTGTCGGTCCTGCAAGCAAGATCAACAAGATTGCTACCGAGTCTTTGGGTGCAATCATCTCTGCTGCAAAGCTTCCTGCTACTCCTTCAAAGGGTATGAAGGTGGCTCTTACTAAGGACTATGTCAATGGTGCGACAACCTACGAGGCTGGTACTGTCTATTACTACGATGGTTCAGCTTGGTCTATATACGCAGGTCAGGACGTGGCTGCGTAACGTGAGCTCTTTTTCATTTCAACCAATATATATTTACTCGTTCTGGGGGCGGGTGCGGTAAGCCTCGCCCCTTTTTAAATTCTAAAGTAATATGATTAAAACATACAAGGCGAGAGTCAGCAATAATAATGTAAGTTATCTGCTTGAAGGAAAGCAGGGCAACAAGGTACGATACAACTTCACTAACGGCAATGTGGTTATCAATAAGTATCCGTCACTGACACTTCGCAACAGATACTGCCAGGATCTCCTGGAGTCCAACCCTCTTTTTCTTAACAACACCATCATTCTCGAGCACGCCGAGGAGGAATACCCGGGCGAGCAGGATGCTCTTGATAAGGAGAAGCAAGAAGCTGGGCAGGCGCGCGATGCCGATCCTGAAAAAGAGCAGACTTCCGAAAAAGACACCGATGAGGCGGAGCCTGAGAAGGAACGGGTGATGGGTGTTGTTTCTACTGCAGACGTTATCGAATATGTCAACAAGCGCTTTGATAAAGATTACCGCACTTTGGCTAATGCCATGAAACAGGCGTCAAAGTACAACATTATCTTCCCCGACTTCGAGCCATAATCAGCTATATATAAATAAGGTATAATGAAAGTAGATGAAATCATAAAACAGGTCCGATGGTGTATTGACGAGGAAACTTCTGGTACATCTTATATCGCAGACGATAAAGATGACGTGTACATGGAGAATATCATCCGCGCAAAGATTCCTGATGCATTACATTGGATTGCTATTACTGCTTCCGCTTCTTCGGTGCTTTCCTCATCTTCTTCTACACAGAAGAATGCTTCTTCCGATGTGGCATCTACAACCGCTACTATGACGGTAACTTCCTTTGATGGGCACGAGGATATTGGCGTTATAACAATGCCTTCGTCTGTCTCTGTGTTCAATATCAATCGTGTACGTGGCAAGGGGTGGCACAAGGCTGTCATTCCTGTAGAGGACACCTCTGATGAGGCACTGATGATGTTTGATGACACTTCCAAGGGAACCGTCGACAGGCCACAAGCTGCCATCATGCGCGTCAAGCCACTGCAGGTCTTGGTGCAGCCTATGCCTTCCGATGGAACGATTTCCGTATCTTATGTGGGAGTACCTACTGACGTAACAAAGGGCAGTGGCGAGGAGGACGATTCTGTCGAAATCTCCGACAACTTCCGTGGTGCTTTCATCTACTATCTTGCCTTCTTACTTCTTTCTGCCTATGATGATTCTAAGGCTAATCAAATGTATTCTATTGCTCTTCAGCAACTGGGTGCTAACCAAACTAAATAAGATGGAAAAGGTAGCTACTTCATATAGCAACGAAGAAAATGCTTGGGTTTCCGAAGAACTAAGCGTGCATCGCAATGTGTACTTAACAATCAATCTTACCACTCCCGGAAAGGTTGTTATCAGGCAAAATTGCGGTGATGATAAATGGTATAGAGTTCCGATAAAGAGACACAAGGATAATAAATCTTTCTGTTTCAGAATCCGCATACCATCCTCTCAATTCAAAATTAAGATATTTACATCAACTCAACCAAAAGAAATTTGTTATGCCTACATTTAGAGAAGATATTAGGTTAGGAACGAAAGTTCCTCAAATGAAAACGGAAGATTACGAGGACAGGTCTGTAACAACCGAAAAGTTAGCCAACGAAGCTGTTACTTCCGAAAAACTTGGAACAGGTGCGGTGCTGAGAGATAATATCCAGGACGGAGCTGTTGGCACTGACGAGATAGCGAACGATTCCGTAACAACCGAAAAGATTCATGATAAATCAGTCACGGAAATAAAACTTGCAGAACACGCAGTTACTTCAAGTATACTTGGAAATGGATCCGTAGAAAGAGTCAAAATCCAAGAAGGAGCAGTTGGTACTCATGAAATCGAAAATAGTGCCATTACTATCGAGAAGATTGCTCAGGCCGTTTGGGACAAACTCAAAAATGAGTATCTCAGAATAGATGGCAGCAATGTTATGCACAGCGACCTTGTGTTAAACGACCATAATATCAGAGGCGTTAAAGAAATCAGCAACATCAGTGCTCTTCCTATTGTTATAGCCTTTAATAAAGATGGCTATGATGTTAAGTTCGAAAAATGGGAAACAAGCGGAGGAGATGACGATCCATACCCTCGTTCTATTGGTGGTTTTGACGGTGGAACATTTGAAGTTCCATTAGATGTTACAGCAGTTGGCTTTAAAACTCATAACCGCTCTGTGTTAGGTCTGTTAAACAACAATAGCGAGGTTATTACAGCAATGACAGACTCTGATATTGATAGTTGTATCAAAAGTGTATTTGGATAAAAATATTAGAACATGGAAAAATATTTAGATAAAAATAGTGTTTTAAGACTCCTGCAAGGTGTAAAGACACAGATAGACAAGTCAAAGAAAAGTGTCATTGACACAAAGGGAGCAGCGAATGGTATTGCCTCTCTTGACGCAGGAGGTAATGTTCCTCTTTCTCAGTTAGGCAATCTTGACACCACCTTCTTTGAGGTAGTAACAGAACTCCCTACTGATATTCGCAATATCAAAAAGCATATCTATATCCTCAATGGCAACAAGAATGGCGAGAACAATAAATACGCAGAATACATCTACACAGGTGACCTGACAGACGCAGGTAACTTTGATGCAACAAAATGGGAGAAACTTGGTGACTTCGTTCCAACATTCGACCTTCAAGAGTATGTCAAGAAGAACGGGGCTGTGGCAAGGTTGGAATTTTACGACCCGAATTTTGCATCCTGGGAGGAGGATAATGATCATCCGTCTAAAACTGCTATAAGAATTGAGTTTGCCGATGGTTCACACCAATATCTTGTTGTACCTGAAGCCTCAGCACCAATAAACATGCCAAGTTCTAACTCCGAGTTAAGTGACAGCGAAAAAAGCAAGCCTTTTATATCTCCTGGTAGTGCTGGCTTTATGTCACCTTCCGACAAGGGAAAACTTGACAATATAGACCTCAATGCCCTTACTGCATCCATCAATGCTGCCAATACCGCTGCCAATAATACAAACACCGCTATCCAAGCAGCAGATACTGCAACATTAGGCGCAGAGAGGGTTAACGCAGAACTGGAGGGAAATATATTGAAAGTAACGAACCGCAACGGAGAGGTAAAGAGCCTTGACTTTGAGCAATGGGATTTGGAAGAAAAGGTCAACATCTCAATATCAACATCTGTCGAAGGTGTGAGCATAAATGGTGTTGTGGTAAACGTATTCCTCAACGGAGCCACCTCCTCGACAAAATATACATCTGACGCAGAAGGAAAGATTTCTTTTGCTATCCCAAGAGGAACAATATACAAGGTATCGTTCCAAGAATTAAAGAATTGCGACCCTCTTCCTTCTTTGACTTATACTGCTGCGTTAAGAGTACGTGATATTAACGTAGTATACAAGGCTCTTAGCGGAGAAACTGCATCCGTTGTAGTGACTATTGACAAAGCGGAAAACGGAGCAGTCAAGCCTCTGCAAGGAGTGTCTGTTACGTGTGAGGTGACGAATGGTGACACTATAACAACAGAAACTGGTGAAAACGGAAAGGTAACATTCAGTATTCCTTGGGGTAAAACCTATAAGATTACGGCAGGAAAACCTGAAGGCTATTATGCGTTCAAAGGTATCTACGAAAAGAATAACGTTGCGGATGTTGCGGAACATAACCTGTATTATCATTTCTTCCCAGTAACATCAGGTGTATTCATTTTAGATACAGCAGGAGCGCAATATACATTGGATGAATGGCAACAGTCAGGGAAAACGGAAGAAGATGCAGCGTTGGTAAAAATTACCACGCAGAACCTTGCAGAACATAACAGCAGTGTTGGTTTTAGTCCGTCTGCCCTGCAAGCTGGATATCCGAGCAGGGCATGGTGTTCTCAGAATATTCAGTTCAACAATATTCCTGAAAACGGAAATAACACAAATGATGCATTGTATTATGACGGATACAAGTCGTCTAAACTGATACGTGAGGAAGCACAGGAAAGAGGCTTGACGATTCCAGCATTCTCGTATGCATACGAATGCACGGTTGAGATGGCTGGTGAAACGCTGCATGGATATGTTGCATCAGTCGGACAGATGGCTGAGATGAATATCAACAGGACTGTCGTAGATAATGTAATAAAGGCTCTGTATGGAGATACGGCGAAATTATTCAGCCCGTTATTCACGATGGCAAAGTGGACATCTACGCAGTTCAATGCTACGTACGCTTGGTTCTTCAGTAGTTACGCGAGCAGCACCCTCAAGTCGAGCAGCTACGTGGTTCTGCCAGTTTTCGCTTGTTAATCTCTTTATCTCTTCATCTCTTTAAATCTCTTTTCAAAATGGCACTTACAGAGAATTTGTTTATATACAAGGATACGCTATTATTGTGCAAGATACTTCTCAGGTACAGCAAGACCGTCAGCAAGATTGTTAGATACAGCACCTATAATGAGGCTGTCAGTAAGGCTTGCGCAGCACTCGATATGATACGCAGAATCAACGAGAGCTGGACGGAAAGAGAAGAGCGTATTCATGAATATATATTACTCATGTCGGAAGTCAACTCAAGGATCAACCTCCTCACGGATGCCGAGTTTCTTAACAAGAAACAGGCTACCAACCTCAATCATTTATCGGAGAAGGTATTGAGAGAGGCGTATGGTTGGCAGAAGGCAGAGCAAAAGCGCAAAGGTGAGAGTCGTGAAGCTGTATGCAACACGAGGGTGCCGTCACTTTAGTGACAAGGGGTATTAACACGCAACTCTTAATAGAGAAGTGTTCAGACCGTAAAAACGGAGAAAATACCGAGATACGCAGAACAATGCTACGAACGCTTGGAACTTCAGTAGTAACGCGAACAACAACAACAAGTCGAACAGCAACGTGGTTCTGCCAGTTTTCGATTATCAGGCAGTGACGATTATCTCTGTATTTGCCATTTAAAAAATGAAATTTGATAAAGAGTATGTTACAATAGAAGAGGTATATGATGCCTATTACGACTGCTGTAAGCATAAAGGTTCAACACCAGGCTGCATCGAATACAAGATGAACTACATTGCGAATAATTATCAGCTATATATCGACCTTAACTCGATGGAATATGAGATAAGTAAAAGCAAGGCGTTCTGTGTGACGAGACCGAAACTTCGGGAAGTGTTCTGTGCTGCATTCCGAGACAGGATAGTACACCATCTGATTGCGATTAAATTTGCAGACATACTCGAATGCGAAATGACAGACAAGGCGTATGCCTGCCGTGTTGGCAAGGGAACGGATTACGGAATCGCTGATGTAAAGAAGGAAATAGAGAGAGTGAGCGATAACTACACCACGGAAGCGTGGGTGCTTAAATGTGACCTACAGGGTTTCTTTATGAGCATCAATCGCGCTCTCCTTTATAGCCTCCTTGAAAAGGTCATCAGGAAAAAGTATCATGAAAGTGATATAGAATGGTGGCTGTGGCTATGGAAGAAAGTTGTCTTGCATGACCCGACGAAGAACTGTATAAGAGTTGGTTATTTGAGTTTGTGGGATAAGCTCCCTGCTAACAAGTCGCTCTTTACATGCGGTTATGGCAAAGGACTCCCTATCGGAAACCTACCATCACAACTTCTTGCAAACCTTCTGCTATCCAAATTTGATAAACTGATGATAGAGCGAGTAGGTAAAGATGGTGGATATGGCAGATATGTAGACGATTTTGTAGTTATCAGTAGGGATAAAAAATTGCTCCTGAATATCCTACAAGAATCGAGAAACTATCTGTTAGAAGAACTTGGGCTTACACTGCATCCACGAAAGGTTAGCCTACAGAGGACATCGAGCGGAGTGAGGTTTACAGGCGCATTAATTCGCCCAGGAAGAACTCTACCAAACTCACGTACAGTTGAACATCTATATGACGTGATAGATAAATTCGGAATGATGTCCGACCCTAAAGGAGAAGTGCTACAGAGGTACGTAAACCGCATTAACAGCCTGATGGGTGTTCTTGCACATTACGACTCCTTTAATATAAGGAGAAAGGCATGGTCGATGATGCCCTATAAGGACAGAGTTTTCTGTGTTAATATGAAGAAAATTAGAATAATGAATAAATATAAAACGTAAAAGATTATGGAGAAAATTAATTTTATCAAGACTTTTATACCTCAAGGTCAGTACAGACAAAAGTATGAGTACGGAAACATGGTGGTATATCACATCAATGCCGAGTACAGCAAGGAGATGAACGCTTATGAGTGCTACGAATGTACTCTTCCGAAAGCTACTTTCGATGAAACCAAAGTAAGATCTGCATTTGCGCAATTCTCTGCAAAGCTGGATGCCTTGAAACTCGAAGAAGCTAAGGTTGAAAAGATAGCAGAGATAACAGACTACGATACATCGGACAAGGTGAACGGCTTTATGCTGAACGGACTACTTGTTTGGCTCGACAAGTCGACACGAGTGGGACTGATGAACTCAACCACCATTGCTAAGGCAGCAGGTCAGAAAACGACAACTCTGTGGCTTGGAGGTATCAAACTGGTGGTGGATTGCGACAAGGCCATCCAGTTACTCTCTGCGCTTGAGATGTACGCCCTTGAATGTTTTAACGTCACGGCAAGCCATAAGCAAGCTGTGAGTGAGCTGACTACCATCGAGGAGGTGGAGGCTTACGACTACAAGGCAGGCTATCCGAAGATGCTTGAGATGAGTGTGTAATAATATCGTTTTCCCATCATCGGGAAAATGATAGCACCATATTCCTGACATCACGAAAATGGTAAGACCATATTGCTGATGTCAGCAAAATGATATTTGTGTCTAACTAATTAAAACGAAAAGATTATGTATATACTGAGTATTATTTCATTTCTTTTGTTAGGAGGATTTCTGTTGCTCGCAGCCATGCGCTTTGGCGTTCCTGCGATGGTAAGTGACGTGTATTACCAGCTACAGAACTGCACGGGCAGCGAGGTAATAGGAGACAAAAACAAGCGGAACTATGGATGGGTATTCACGGCCGTTATGGTTACGTGTGCGATACTGATGATGGTGTGTATGCTCGACACAGGTAAGGGTGTTCAGTTCCTCGCCTTTATAGGGTGTGGAGGGCTGATGTTCGTTGGTGCTGCACCAAATTATCTCGATGCTGATGCTTACCCTATTCATAAGATAGGCGCACTTGTGGCTGCGGCAGGATGTGTAGGCTGGTGTCTGTCGGTGTGCTGGGTTCCGACGGCTGTAATAGCTCTTATCTATCTGCTACTCGTAAACTGTTCGGACGATGACGAAAGATATAAGCCTGTGTGGTATATGGCAGAGGTGGCAGGATTCTTGGACGTATTCGTGACGTACTGGATATAATTATATAAGGTGGGCAATTAATTTTGTCCACCTTATATGTAGAATAGGTACACGGCTTGCATAAGACTACCCATAAGATAGCAAACATCTTCTCCTTTCAGATCAAGAGAAAACTTTTCAGCGATATGCTGAACCGCATGAAGCATTTCATGAGAAATACTATTCACGAACTCACTTTCCTCTATTGTAAAACCTACAGAAACAACAGTTTGATGCTTATCTATATTAGAGTAGGTTATGCCTTTGTTTGGCTTGTTCTCCATGATAAGATTGCAGGCATCATCCAAAGGTTCGCCCTTGCATCCCAACTTTAGCAAACTCTTCCTGATGATACTGCAATCCTTATCCTTTACATTATAACAAACACGAATAGTCCAGTTATACTGCTCTAAGTAAATCTCCTGTTCTGTCATAATATCTCGTCCCAAGGAATACCTATCCCATTATGAGCACAGTCTGCATAGAAGCGGTTGAAGATAAAGCCATCCTGCTGATCCTCGTCATCAACATAGTCTTTCACAAACTTGGCAAGAGATTTCTCATCCATTATAGAACTCCCGTAGAAGTCTGCCACACACATATTGGCAATATAACAGGCATCATGGCCGATGTTGTTCTCTAACTCAACATCGTGTTTTCTCAGCAGTTCTTCTACACTCTCGCTGCTCATTGCCTTAATGCGTTTCCCGTTCTTTTTCATCTGAGCCACTGCCCACTCGCACATTTTCTTGTTGAAGTGCCAGCCGTTGTGTCTCAGATATGCAACCATTTCTTTCGGTTTGTAATCATACGCATCAAGCGATTCTCTATATTTTGTAGCCATAATCGTCTAAAATTTAAATGGGTCTGGCTCCGACATTTATGTCGTGACCAAACCCACATAGTTAGTTATTATTATTCCTCCCAGTCTTGGTAGTCACGTTTCTCTCTGCGCTCACGACCGTCACGCATTTCTTCATCGTAGTCGTCGTATTCACGCATACCACCTCTTCTACCACGACCTCTGTAGTCCGGCATACGGCTTCTTTCTCCGTATCTGCCACGGCTGTCACGTTTTATTTCGCTCAGGCAATTCATAGCCTTATCGAAGTAACGCAAGCCTTTCTCTACGTTTTCGTACAAGCCATCAAACTTGTCCTCTTTAATCTCAATCATTACCATAATCATAAGATTTTAAATGAATATGTAGGAGATTACTTGCTAATGGTCTGCTGAAGCCATCCCATCATCTTGTCAATCTTTCCCTCAATACCTGAAACCTTACCTTCCAGTTTGTTGATTTTCTCAGTCTGTTCCCTCTCTTTTGCTATCTGGGGGTTGAGCTGCAGTAGCATTCCCTCACAAGATTTAACGACTCTCTCATGGTAATCTACGCTCTCCAGTATCGCCTTGGATTGTCTCAGCATGGCATCCACCTCTGCGCTCATGGCTTCCTTGTTGTCGCTTACCACAAGACTCTTGTCGTTGGCTATCTGTCCGTTTGCTGGCAGTTGCTTGAAATCAACTTCCTCGTCGCCCAGCTTCACCTTCACGTCAACCACAGTTTCCATAGGATGAGGTGTGAAGCCGTTGTTAAAGGTAGGGTATTTTGTCTGAGGGTTGCTTACTGAAACCACCTGACCGATTCGCAAGTTCGGGTTCTCGCCCTTGTCGAGTACATAAAATAAGGAATTATTTCTTAAACCTTGGAACATAATGTAATCTCCTATTATCTATTCTGTTTGTTAAACAATACCCGTCATCAGTTGAAGGGTGTTAGTGTCTCTCTCAAACCAGAGCTGAACCACTCCAGTTCCCGGCACGTCTGCAACCGTCAATGCCTCACCATTGAACTTGGTTACGGCTTGGGTTGCGCCGTTGGTCTCGAAAAGGATAGGCAGCGTACCAGTCGTTCCTGTCGGAATAGCCTGCATCAGGTTCACGAAAACCGTTCCTCTATAGTTGGCATTCACGAAGGCGTGGTTTTTAAAGGTGAACACCACATCGGAAGTATTCACCTTCACGCCAGTAGAAGCGATAGCTGCCGAACCATTACGATTCACCCATGTGTAAGGTCTTAACCATAACATAGCAGCCTCCTTTCTTTAACCCCAGAATCCTGCACCGTTAGCAGCATTCAAACCATACAGTCCCATCTGTGCCGCAACACAGTTCGGGACTGCTGTTGCTTGTGAATAATTCAGAGTCACGGTCTCAGGCATCTTGCACTTTATACCAGAAACCTCGTTCTGCAGACCAGCCAATACCGCATTAATAGGTGCTACAGCCTGACCAACAATCTGGCTCATCATAGCAGAACTCTTATAGGTTCCATTCTCTTCTCTGAGATGGTCGATTTTGTCCTGCATATCCCTAAACTCAGCGGCGGTTTGACCAGCCTTCAATTCCGCTGTTGCTTCCTTTATAGCGTTGTGCAAATCGCAAGTCTGGCGCTGGGTTTCGTATGCTACGTTAGAGAAGCCGCGCTCCTGACCTACAGCCACGTTGTTGATGGCATTCTGCAAGGTTCCAGTCTGCTGACAGATAGCCAGGCGGTTCTCGCAGCAGCAGTTGGCAATCTGTTGAGCAATCTGCATATTACCCTGTTGCAAAGCGTTGATGGTCTGCATACCGCTCATACCTACCTGATTACCTACATTCTGAACCTGAGAAGTCAAAGCAGAGATGGCACTCTGAATCTGACCTTCGGTGCAGTTCAACTGGGTAGCCAAGTTGCTTAGTGCATTGCGGTTGCCACCTATGGCATCCATCAGGAGACTACGACCATAGTCATTGTTAATCTCGTTAGCAAGACCACCACGGCCATTGTTGCCGAAGCCACCCCAGCCATTACCACCCCAACCCATAAGGAAGAAGAGGAAGATAACCCACATGAACCAGCCGCCTTCACCGCCGAAGCCATTGTTGCCCTTCATGGCGAGAAGCACATTTGGATCCACACCCTGCTTCTGGAGCAGAGGAGCAAGAAGTCCAAGCATTCCGTTTGAACCTCCGTTTTGGTTTTCACCAAAGATGTATGTCTTAGATTCTGACATAATAAATGATAGATTAATCGTTTCGTTCACTATTGAACTTGTTGCAAAGTTACAAAGAACTACACCCCTTTCCTAACTATGCTCAAAATTAAAATATAAGCATTTAAGTTGCTATGTATCAGTGTTTTATGTGTGAGCAACATCTTGCCCACTTATTTAGTATTAGTCTAAATTACAAAGAAAGTAGACAAACATGAACACAACCTATTACTATTTTTCGTATTTTTGCAAGAAACCAATACTTAACGATTGTAATTATGAAACAAATAATCATACCGTTTATTTTGCTTTCCTTAGCTTCTTGTGGCCCTTCTAAAAAAGAACTGCAACATCAGATTGATATTAAGTCTGATTCAATATTTATTCTCAAACAAGTTATCAACGAACAATCTTCTCATATAGAAGAACTGCAAGAAAAACTTGATAACACAAAGTCTTATGTAGAAGATGTTAAGGCAGCATTGGAAGATGGAAGTTTTAGTGATGCTTATGATGCAGCATCAGATGCAGAGTCAGAAGCAGAGTACGAAGATTATTGATATATAGAAAAGAAAGGAGTGAGCATTAAGCCCACTCCCTTTTTGTTTAGTTCAACTTGTCGAGTTCATTCACTGCCCTCATCATAATATAATCAATATTCTGATTGGCAAAGTTGATACTCTCTGCATCGTTCGACTTATTGCGTAGTTCCTTCCACTTATTCATTTCCTTGGTAGCCGTTTCAATAACATTCATCTTCTCAGCTCCCTTTGATTGCTTAAACTTGTAGTAGTCGCCATAATTCTTAACAAGCTCATCCAAAGGAACTTTCTTTGACTTCAAGCGTTTAGCATTCGCTATCATCTTTTCAGTCTCATCCAAGTAGTTATACCACTTGCTCTTGGTTCTTTGAAGGCTTGTCTGCTCGCTTGGCGTATAGAACATGGAGCGCACAAAAGGAATATCCTTTGTTTCTGTGTCCTTACCTTTCTTAACAAGTCCTCCGACTCTCTCCATAAATGTGGCAGCACCTCCAAGATAACTACTATATAAGTGCTGCAGCAAAGATGGATCTGTCGCAGCATCAAGGAAATCGTTTCCCTTCATGTTCTCATTTCCAGGAGCTACATCGTTCGACCATGCGTTGGCTTTCTTGTTGATGTTGATGAGCCATTCAGGTGTACCCTTGTAGGCCAGCATCCAAGATGGCTGGTTCTCGTCAAACTTGTTCTCTCTATGGATAGGAGCGCCCTTCCAGTCTGAGTTAAAGAACCATTCAATGATAGGAGAAACTGCAGATGGGGCAATGGCTTTGATGGTTTCCTCTCCGGGATTCTTTCCGAATGAGGCGTTTCCAAGATAATCAGCCACTGGAACCAGTTGAGACATACATCCTACAGCATCCAGTGCAGGACTCTTCTGTCCGCTGATATTCTTCGAGAAAGTAAGACCAGCCGCCAAGTCACCCAGACCATAGAAAGCCCTTTCCTCAATAGCAAGCGGAATAGTAATAAACTCGCCACCTCCTACGTAGATACAGAGATTGTTTCTTCTGATATAGTCAGGCAGCTCTCCGTATGGGTCCTTCACTCCCTTTCTGTCATTCTCATCCTCACTGGCAATAAGCATATTGTTGATAAGAGCCATAGCCATACCACTCATCATAGGACCAGCCATGATATAACCTATCGTTCCAGCCTTGTTGTTCTTGAAGTTCTTGATCAGTAGGTTGGTACTCTGCACTCCTGCATTGAAGAACATTGACGAGTTTCTGAACCAAGAAGCCCAGAAACCATAGACATTCTTTCTTGCAGTCTTAGCTTTACTCATCTCTCCGTTCTTGAACGAATAGATGGCATTACCCGAACCGTGTCGGTTAAAGTTGACAGAAACCTCCTTGGCGTCATAAGCAGAGCGAACAGCCGAACGGCCAGCGTCTCGGCTCGCGCAATAAGTAGCAAAGCGAGCCAAGTTCTCTGCAACCTCGTTGGCGTTCTCCAAATTCTTAAAGATAAAGTCAAAGACATTCTTTGATACTCTGGCCTTGCCGTTCTTCTCTGTCTTTACATGAAGTTTGTACTCGGCAGTAAGGTCTTTCATGTTCTTTATCTGAACCCAGCCTGTCTCACCGCCGTTCTCCATGAACTCCTTGAAGTATCTCTGAATCTTATCGGAAGTGTCGAGTGTGCCGTTTCTGTACTTAGAGAACAAGCCGAAGCCTGTCATTTTCTTAAAATCACTCAGCTTAGTGTTTCTGATACCCTCGATAAGTCCCACCTGAGCATAATACTTTTCGAAAGTCTTGGTGTATGAAATACCTTCCTTGGCAAGCAGGTTGGTAGAAGCAAACTCAAAGTCTCTTATCATATTACGAATCACGAACTCTGGGTTATATGAAGTACAGGTCTGAGCCATGAATCTTGATATGGCTGCAGTAGTTCGTCCTGCCAGTGACTCGTTCTTGTGCTCCAGCATTCCGTTCAGAGCCTGCGCTGCTCTTGGGTTGCCTAAGATAACGAAGCTGTGCTTCTTTCCTGCAATCATCACGTCCACGATATGCTGCGACTTGTCTTTAGCTCGCTCAAAGCGATAACCGATATTTCCTCTGTCAAACTTCTTTGTAGCAAGACCTTGCGCTTTCAGCATAGCCATATCGGTGTCGAAGTCCGATACTATCTGATTAATCTCGTCAGCTGTAGCACCCTCAGGAATGTCCGGATAACGTTCCTCTACAATTCCTGTTGCTGGGTCTTTCACATACCATACACTCGTCTCCTTGATAAGGTTGTTGTCAGAGTGGTTTCTCGCAAATCTCGCAAAGGCCTGTTTGATAGCATTGTCGCCTCCGTTCTTGATAGCTCTGTTGCCTAAGGCTCCTATCTGAGCCAGTATGTTGGTCTCGCTAAGATACTTGTGTCCTCTTGCCTTTGCTATGGTGCTTCCTATGCGGTTCTTCGGGTCTCCGATTTCTGTGATATAACCATATACATCCTCAGCCGTTGTCTCGTCATAGTTTCTCAGTGGAACGTACCAGTCAAACATCTTCGATACGTGTTCGTGCAGGTCTCTGTCTATAATGCCGTTATTATAGTCTGAGTCTACCGAATATCTGGTAGCCGCTCTTACTTTATCCCAATAGTCTCTTACTGAGCCAGCCTTTACCGATTCCATCTTTGCTTCTGAGTCCATCACACTCTGTATGGCCTCTCCGTCATTGTATGGATCTTTCATGCTTATGATGTCCTGCACACCGTGCATACCCGAATAGTCGTGTTCTCCAGCCTCGTAGTCCTTGTTCACATTATCGCGTATCCACTCGTCCATCTTCTCATAATAACGTTTCAGGTCGATGATTCCGCTATTTAGCTGGTTACCCAAATCCTCCTTCTTGATATCCCATTCGCTCTGCAGCTTCTCTGCGTCTGCCTTGGTGCTGTCATCCATACGAAGATTTCTCACAGCATCACGCACAAAGAGCACTCGGTTTCGCTCCAAGCCGTGCTTGGTTATCATATAGAGATTGAAGTTTCTTATCTTGTCATCTGTCTTTTTGCCTTCAAAGGCATCAAGTACTCCAGCCATAGCTTTCTCCAAAGGACGCATGATGTTTATCTCGAACATCTTGGCCGCATTGCTCATCGCGCCCTGCATGACGTTCTGAAGAATGTAGGGATTTTCCGAAGATGCAATATCCTCAATCTTCTTATCCGGAGCAATAGCATTCATCAGCTTCTTCAAGGAAAGCATATTGTCCATATAACTCTCCGTAGCCATGTAGCCGTGCTCATCCAGCGAACGGTGGTATCTGTCAAGGGCAGTAGCTGCGGTTGGGGTAGTACGGAAATGAATCTGTCCGTCTGTAGCCTCCTGATAATCTGCCTTTGGTAAGTCTGCCAGAGAACGAGCCTTGCCATCATTTTCGTAGAACACACCATCACGGGAAACCACACTCCGAATATCCTCATGGTCGAGACGGTATTTCACCGCCTCGGCTCTCAGTTTCCAATATGGATCATTCGGATTCTTCTGCAAGTTCTTGCTCAACCAGAGCAAGTACTTCACATCTTTAGTATTAGGAGCAATACGATAACCGATTTCATGAAGAAAATCAGATACCTTATTCTTGATACCATTCCAGAATCCAGCTTCTCCCTTGCCATCCTCGGCGAGTCGGGCGATACCTTCCTCTATGGCATTGTAGATATTCATAGGGTTGAACTTTCTCTCCTCATCCACCAGCTTCTTCAAAGCCGCATTCTCTGGCTTATCCAAGTCGTACCACACATCACGAAGGAACTTCTCGAATCGCTCTTCACCGAAAAGCTCTCTCATTCCCTTGTGTCCTACAACCTCATGCCAGATAGTCTTCTCGGCAGTATATCTGTCGTGGATATTTGGCATATAAAGATGCACCTCGCCAGTATTCTCGTCGTACCAACCGGTTATATTCCTGCCTTCCTCAATAGCTGCCTTTGCTGCCTTGTTGGTGATTTCATCAACCGATAAAACCATCTTCACCTTGCCGCCAGTCTTCTGAGCCACCTTCTCCACATGGCTCTCAACAGATGAAGCAGGATAGTTGCCATCACCTCGTTCCTCACGGAAGTGGGTACCTTCATCATCAGAAGTCTTACGCTCCTCCTGTACCTTCACACCCATCTTAGACAGGCGGTCCAGTACTGGCTTCAACTGATCTGGCTTGAACTCAGCAAGCATGCTGTTGCCTCTTGTCTCGAAGTTATTGCCACTAACAAGTTTCAGCAAATCTTCGTCCATGAAGTACTTGCCACCCTTCGCCTTGCTCTTTGGTACACGAAGCTCGAAGTAATCACCACGATAGTTATCTATGCGCTTCACCTTTACTTCACCATCCGATGAAGTAACCTCGTCAATGCCGCCACGCCAAGATGAAAGCTCAAACTTCTCAGCCACGCTGTTGATAGGCGCATCCGTAGTCAAGCCCTTAGGGTCGAATCTATCTGGCATCAAGATACCAGTCTTCACCTCGCCAGTATCAGTAGTGTACTTCACCAGCTGACCGCCCAAGCCATGATCCTTACTGTCAACCAAAGCCTGCATCAGATTACCTGTCACGATATAACCATCCTTGCGGCTCTCGTTGCTTGTCAGTCTATCCCAATTATTAAGGTCTTGGTTTAATACCTTGATATGATTATCGCCCATACTGGCAGCCTGCTTGGTCATTCGGTCGATAGAACCGATAATATCCACCTTGTTTTCACCAGAACCCACCTTGCCGGAAATAGGGAAAGTAATCTTTCTTCTGCCATCCAAGGTAGCGAATGAAACCGTAGAGGCGTTAGGCGAGTAGTTATCAGTAATCTTGATGTCAATGAGTCTACCGTAACTATTGCCGAATCCGCTCAACTCGTTAGGGTTATTCATATCTGTAGGCAGAACGAAAGTCTGGTTGGTATCGAAGGTATCAAGCACACGCTCAAACATTTCAGCCTTGGCTTTCAGGTTCTTCATCACATCGTTCAGCTTATCTTTCTCCTGCTTGTAGATATTGTCATACTGATAGCCAGCCATCTTCTCAATCTGCTCATCGCTCATGCCAGAATCCTTCTGACCCTTCTTAGCATCTTTGGTATACTTCTCCTTAGCCTTGGTTGCAGCCTTCACTGCACGATCCTCATACTTCTGAGTCTCGTCCGCAATCTTCTGGTCGAAGTACTCCTTCACGGCTGCCTTCTTCTCGGTCTTGTACTCCTCCCAAGTTTTACCACCAGTCAAGCCATCCTGTGAAGCCTTCACCTCAGCAGCCTTCATTGGCTTCTTCAAGATAGCCATGTTCACTTTTTCTATATAGGTGTTGTCGGCAAAGGCATTATCGCCGCCCGGCTCTGCTCCCTGCTTCCAAACTTCCTTGTGTAGAGTCTTAGCCTTCAAAGGCAGCTCGGTAATCTCCAGGTCATTCTCACCCATTTCGTTGAGGCGTTGAATCTCGTTGGCATAAAGCTCGCCTATCTCCTGCAACATCTTCTCCTGCTCAGAAACTCTCAGCAAAGCCATACGCCCAAGCAACTTGCTTGCGTCGGCACCAGCTTCGCCATCACCAACACCGCCACCGCTTACAACAAGAGTCTGTGGGTCGATTCTGGACAAATCATCACCATGAGTCTTTTCCCATCCGAATGGATCAGCCATACGTGCGTAAAGGTCAAGATGCTCTGCCATGTATTCCTTAACCACCTTATCGCCATATTTATTGGTGATATCGGCAACTTCCATTTCGTTGAACTTACTCTTCTGCGAAGAAGTAGTGTTGGCATCAAGTGACTTCAACTTAGCCTTAAACATCATCAACAATCGCTGCTCGGCAGGAATAAGAGAAACAACATATTCGTATGCACCTCTTGCAACCTGTCCTGTTCGGTCGATACGTCCACGCATCTGAACCTCATCATTCACGTCAAGCTGCTGCTGTGCCACAATCATTACTCGTTTTCTCTGGTCCTTATACTTGCTCGAAGCATGAAGGGAAATACCAGTTGCTGCACTCTTGTTGAGAATAAGCGCATCAATCTTACCATCGTTAAAGTCGCGCGCGAGTTTCTTCTTATCTGTGTCGGCACGTTTTACTTTGGTGACAGTTCCGTTGTCGTTATAAACAAACTCGGTCTGTATACCGGTCAGCTCACCAACCTTATAGCCAGCCTTCTGTAGCTCGTTCTTGATAACATCAATCGGAGAGAGTGAAAGACCGGTACTTGTCTGCTCAATCTTCTTTTCCAGTTCGTGATAAGCCTCAACTGCCTCATCACCCAAATCAGAAAGATTGATGTAGCCGCTTTCGCTATTATCCTTTGCATCCTTCTGGGTATAGCGAAGTGTACCTTCAAGACCCTTCTTCAAAGATGTACCCAAGTCTGGTGCGTCCATTTCCTCACCAAGCGCAAGGTTTCCAGTCTGAGATTCGTTGGTATTGTTCAACGCAATCACAGGCTTCATTCCCTGCTTCAAATAGTCGATGGCACGTTCTGCAGCAGACTTCGCTTTCAAGGAGAGAAGTACCTGCTGAACGGTATTGAATGCCTTGCTGGCAAATGGCTGGTTCTTAATTCCAAGGGCAGACGTTCCCTTCTTGATTCCAATGGTAGACTGAATGGCAGCCAGCTCCTCATTACGCTCAGCCACATAACTTGAAACATATTTCTTTTGGAAATTGATAATATCATTAAACAATCCGATGATACTATCATACTGTTCTCGCTGCTCCTGCACTCGCTCAGGATCATCAATAGCCTTCCAGTCAATGGTCACGCCAGTCATATCTCGCTCACGGCGAATCATCTGACCGCATTGTGTCAAGGTTTGGCTCATGATTTCCTGCAAGGTTGCGCCACCACGCTTCACCGCATCAATCAAATCGGATGATTTCATACCGCCCTCATTCATAGCAGTACGCAAAGCGTAGATAGGCATATTGTCTGGTCGCTTGGCAAAGGTAGCAGAGAAGAAGGTAACGTTCTTTGCCTTCTGAATAATGTGCTGGAAATAGTTTCCCTGACCGCTATTGCCACCAGCCGTATGGCTTTCGTCAAGGATAAGATAGGCGTTGTCCATCAGTTTTTCTATAGCATCACGTCTTCTTTGTCCGCTAAGGGCAGCAGCGCCGAATGTCTTACCCTTCGCAAGTTTCTTCTCTTTTCGGGCACCATTCTCGTCAAACTCGTAGACTCCGTTGCTTACTTGGCTATATGTAGTCAATACATAATCGTATTCGTCTGGCAGTTTTCCGTTCTTTTCGATGTAATCAAGCACACGATTCACCTCGCTCTTCGATGGCAAAGCAAATACCACTTTTCCGTCTGAGTCGGTAATGGCAGCTTCCTTGGCACTACCGAATACAAATGGTCTTAGGTCTGGGCTGCCAATATCCAACAAGTCACGGTAAACATCACTCAGCAATCCTGCTGTCTTTGTGAAATACACAGGAACCTGACCCTGCTTCTTGGCGTATCTGATAAGAGAAGCAGCCTGTCTTCCCTTACCGATACCGGTCATATCTCCAATAATGAAGGCGTTGCCCTTCTTTGCCTGCTGCAAGGCAAGGGCTACAGAGTCAACCTGCTCTGCGGCAAGATGAGAATACAAATCATCCTTATCATTATAGCCCAGTTCATCAACAAGGAACTGGTCTGCATCGCCCAACTTTTCGAGGTTCTTGTTTACTGCATCCTGCTGATCGGCAGGCATAACTGCTTTCAGAGTGAATGGATTTCCACTCTTAGGAGTATAGGTAACTTTCTCGGTACTTAATCCACGTACGGATTTGTCCACCCGCTGTAATTGTCCCCGTGGTCCGCTTCCGCTCCCGGCGTTGGCAGATTCATCAGTACTTGGCTGAGCGTTAGTCCGTCCAGCTCCTCCTGATCCATTTCCTCGCTGCTCATTGGTACCAGTGGTTGGTTCTTTGCTTGGAGAAGGCTCTGTCCCTGTTCCGTCTGCTCTACTATCTCCATTAGGAAGTTCTCCATCTTGTCTTGGCTCGGTTCCTCGTTGATTTTCCAAGTCATCATGGGTTCCTGATATGGAAGTGGAGTCAAATAAGTCAAGCTCTCGCTCACCATCTGGTTTGCTTCCTCCTCGTTCTCCTGCTCGTACTCTCTCTTTAGGAGTACCAGAAGCGCCTTGTTGATCAAGTTCTGGTTGAGCACTTCTTGTTTCTCCTCCGATGGAAGAATCCATCCGTTCACTTCGTAGTATATCATCTTCAATTCGTTTATAAAGTTCGTCATAATCTTTCACGGTCTCCGCTCTTGCCTTATCCTTTACTGGTGGAAAAGCATTCTCGTCCAAGCGTCTTCCGTTTATTAATATAATACGTGTAGGGTAGCTGGTTCCCTGCTTTGCATAGAGACTACCATCTACATTAATCACGTCCTCCACATTATAGTGGCTATAGAGATAACCAAGGAAAGCCTTATCCTTCGGATTCAGACTTCCGTTCTTGGCGTATTCCGTCTTTCCGCCTATAATGATGGCAGCACGACCATCGTCCTTCATGCTCTCCAGGGCATTGATAGCCATCTGTCCTTCCAAAGAAGAAATCTTATAGCCGTCATACTCCTTAGGGGTAGCACTACCGAATGGTGGGTTTGTTACCACCACGTCAACGTCCTTGTCTGCAAAAGGCTGTGTTCCGTCCTGACTGGTCACGTTCTTGAAGCCCTGCCTTCTCAGGTTCTCCAATCGCTGAGCATCAATATCGTTCACATGGACAGCATCCATTGGCAAGCCGATGGTAAGCATGCCATTTCCGGCACTTGGCTCCAGCGCACTCTTAATCTCCTTGCCATTACCCTTCACATACATATCCGCAAGATAAGCGTAAGGGGCAGGTGTAGAATACTGCTGTTTCATCACTCGCTCAGAATCACGCTGGTTGAGTGAAGGCTGTCTGTTATATAGAAGCTTTATCTTTGCAAACTTCACATCATCACTCATAGCCTTGCTTGAAGCATATCGCCTTGCCATTCCGACAACAGCGGTTTCCACCAACTCTTGTAAGTCGGTATCCTTAGCACCTTCAAGACCACAATCTTCGGCAATCTTTCTCATACCAGCAATGCCATTCTTAAATTCTCCCATAGAAAGAACTGTCTGAATGCGGTTGATGAAGATATTCTCCTTCTGCTTCCTTTCCTCGGCACTCTTTGAGTCGCCAACCAGATTCTCCTGATGCTTAGGAGAAATCTTCTCGTAGTAGTCTGCCCACTCCTTCAAGCTCATGCGCTGCTCGCCATCACGATAGCGAATATTCATCATCTGCTCGTAGATAGCATCCACATCTTCTTTCTTGAAAATTTTGGCAGCAGGAGCAAACTCCTTACGCATTTCCTTTACTACGTCTTCAAGATTGTGCATACCTCTCTTGATTCTAAGGTAAGCATTCTCTGCCATTGCACTCACCAGTTTAGGCAGCACCTCTAATTGTCTTGAATTAAGACCGATAAAGGAAGAAGAAACCTCATCCTTACCAGCATTCATAAGTTCTTTCCACAGGTCGTTTACCTTTTTGTTGGAAGCTGATACTGCTGCATCGTCGGCTTTCTGCTGAGGCTTTTCGCCCTGTTCTATTTTCGTTTTCTTCTCCTTCTCGAATCCTTCTGCTGCATTCTTGATTTCTTCCATAGGATTAGCAGATGGTTCTGTTTTAGAAGTGCCAACCTTTGGCTCAGCATTCAATTCATTACGTTTAGCATAGATGCTTTCGTAGATAGCACGGTGCAAATCATCTGTCACCTCTCCGTTCAGATAGTCCAAAGCCATATCCTTGGATAAATCATCCACGTCAGACTTCATGATTTCCTCCTCAGTCAGAGGATGCTCTTTCTTAAATTCAGCGGCAGCAGCCTCAATCGGGTTAAACTGAGGGTCTGGCTTCTCTTCTCTTGGAAGGAGACGCATACGGTCCCAATCATAAGCATTGGCACCATTGGCTTTTCTTACAAGGTCGATTCCCTTATAAATCTCCCTTTCTCTCTCTTCGATTTCGTCAGGGTGCATACTCAATAAGTATTCATCACCCAAACCCTTCATTGCGTTAATCAACCAACTTGCCTGCCTCTTATTAGGAATCATACCCTCAAGCCCAGACTCCCACAAATACTCTCCCTTGGCCAACTTCATCAGATAATTCATCTGTTTCTCAGTGGCGGCAGGGATAGGTTCGTCAGTAATCTTGTCAAGAACACCCTTTGTGTAGATATTAAGAACGATGTCTATAGTGGTGCTGCTTGTTCTTTGGCGGCCGCCATATTCATCGTACGGAATACCATAGTACTCTGCCAAAAGCTCCTCAGCATCGGCAAGCATACCCCAAGCCTCATCCTTCCTCTTAACTGTTCCACTGGCAATCCTGTCAAGCAAAGCCTGCTTTCTTTCAGAAATGGTAGCTTTATGATTAGCTGAAACTTTGGTAGCTCCAAGTTCCTTATCGACAGTATCTTCTACTCTTGGTCGCTCTGGTTCTGCTCCTGCTTCTGCTGATCCATTTCCTCCTGATGTTTCTTGTTTAGGTTCTTGAATGCCTGAAACATCATTGCCTCCTTCATTTTCTGAATGTCCTGTGCCATAATCTTGCCATTTTTTAAAGTTTAAATACTCGTTTATTAACTCTTCCTTGGTAGGAGCTGACTCGAACATATTGCCCTCACCAGTATTTCTTGAAGCAGCAATTCTGTTGTACTCATCAAGCAAGTCTCTGAAATCTGCTACCTTGCCCTCCAAGGCCAAAGCCATCATCTGAGAGATAGAAGGATAACGCTTAGCTGCATCCTCACCGAACATAGATGGTGTTCTCAGCAACGTATCAACCTTGTTGCCACCCTGTCTTGCCTCATAGAGCAACTGGATAGCCTTATCAATCTCATCACGAAGAGAGTAACCGCCAAGTTTCATATTGTCCATTACCGAACGGATAGCGTTGATAGCCTTATTCTTCACCGCAGAGTCGATGCCAAGCATTCTGATAGTCTCTGGCTTGAAGATGGAACCCAATAGAAGGTTCTTCACATACTCCCTGCCTTGTGCGGAAAGGCGCTCAGGGCTATCCATCATCTGCGCCACCTCGTTTTGTCCGATGATGCCTTTATCTACTAACGTCTTCACCAAGTCATTTATTGCCTTGGAATTGTTAAAGAAAGCATCGAGAGAGCCGCTTCCCTCAATCTCGGCTACAATAGCGCCTACTTCGTCAGAAGTCAACGTCTTGGCATTCTTAACAGCCTGTTCTGTATTACTTTCGCTCTTTGTCTCTTTCTTGTTAAACAAGTCGAATGTCTTACTGTTGAGTGGAAGCTTCTCGTCAGGAACAAAGTAAACAATACCTTTGAATCCAGCTCCCTTAATCTGTTCTGGAGTCCAACCGAAACCTTCTGCATTATCCTCCAAATCCTCATAGTACTTACTGTCTTTTCCGGATTGCTCTGCCAGTTTCTTACCCATTACAGTACCATTACCGCTAAGAGTAATACCTTCCTGTACGACTGGAACGTTCTTCAAGGCAAGTCCATTGAAATTATTTCCTATCTTCTGCGTAAACAGACGTGACTCCTTATCCCGGTAAGAACGAGAATTGGAAGATGTTCCATCTTCGTTAACAGGGAATCCATCGCTTTGTTTAAAGTCGTTGAATGGATCATGCGAAGTGGTAAGACCAGAAGTTTCACCATAATAATATGTACCACGAATCTTCGTTCCATCTGCTAAGGTGATAGAACCTCTTCTACCTTTAATCTTTTTGGAAGCCTCGAATCTTTCTTTTACTTTAGGTGAAACCACACCAGCTTCCTGCGCTACACCATCAGCATCTCTTTCTGGTTCAACTGGTCTTTCAACAGTATCAGCAACCTTCTTGGCAGTCATAGCCTTCTTGATATTCTGAGCGTGCTCTAACTGCTTCTTGGCAGCATCAACGGTCTTTTTCTTCAAAGCCTCCTGCTCCATGATGTCGTTAGGCTCGGCGGTATAGTCAACCTTCATCTTCTCGGAATCCTTCAAAGCCTTTTCTGCTTTCTGAATCTGTCCGTCAACCACCTTCTCAGCATTCTCCCCGAAGTCCTCAGTAAGAATCTCTGCGCTCTGCTCAGGAGTCATTTTCTCATAGTCTGGTGTAGGCCTTCCCTTGCTGTCCTTTGTCATAGGAACATCGGAACCATCAGCAAACTTTCGGGTAGGAAGAGATTGTTCTTGTGGTGGCACTCCGCTTTTTTCCCTTTTTGCTTCTAATGCAACACGTAAAGGGTTATCCTCCTCTCCAATGAATTGTTCCTTTATAAAATTAAGAACATCTTCTTTAGAGATTTCTCCTCTTTTATAAGCATCAAATACTTTGTAAATTGCATCAAGCACAGTAATATTTGCGGAACTTCTGTCTCCATTATTAAGTTTGAAGACTATTGCATCATGAAGATCAGATATTGTACTGTTCGGATTTTCAAGGACTCTTTCAACTTTCTTTTCTATTAAAGTCTCCTGCGCTTTAGTCAATCTGCTTTCCGAACCATTCTCAGGATTATTTTTTATACCTCCAACTGGCGACTCATCTTTTCCGATTATTCCTAAATCAGCTAACTTATCACGATAATCTTTCTGCTGAGGATGTTCTTGTGGTACCAAGTCCTCGCTTGTGGTATTATCTTTGCCCGATGTGGTATCAACTTTTGTTAAAGTCGTATCATCTTTTGTTAAATCACCACCTTTTGTGGCATCATCTTTAGATTTCTCCACTGGCTGAGGCTTTGCAGCATCCTGCATCGCCTGTTCACGCGATGACTGATTGTAAGGCTCAGAGTTCTTCATCTGCAACTCCTGACGATACCCATTAGCAAAATCGTCTGCACTCTGTGTGCCAACAAACTTCACTTCGTCTGACTTGACATATACTGTCTCGCCACTCTTTGGGTCAAGACATACAAGCATATCACCAACGCCTTCCTTTGCCCTTCCTGTAGTGGTGTCAAAAGCTACTTCACCAGTACCAACAAGAAGCGTTCTTCCGTTGCTGTCCTGCACGTAAATCGCCTGTTCGCCATTCTTTTCCTGCCCGTTCAATGTTCCGTGGAAAGACCAGTCCTGAACATAAGAAGAAACCTGTTCGTCAATGGCGTTCTTGGTAGCCTCCTGCATACCCTGCACTCTTGCGTTCGCATTGATATAATGGGCGAATGGTTCAAGCTGTTCTACTGTCAAACCTCCCTGCTGAACCATCCAGTCATAAATCTGCGGATTGGTCAAACCCTGTTGTTTCAGTTTTTGGAAATTCTGGCCGAATACATCATTATCACGCATAAGCTCATCCATTTCTGCCTCAGCCTGTCTCAACCCGTCAAGCTCTGCTTTAACTGCACCGCCATTTGGCTGCTCTGTTCCAAGGTTGTTGTCTTGGGCAACAGCCTCTCCTTGTCTTACAGACTGCTCTTCATGGGGCTCACCATTAGGGAAAAGATAAGACTCCAATTCTGATTTCATGCGTTTGATAGCCTCATTCTCACTGTCTGTTCGCTTCATTGGGTCTTTTGCCAAAATACTGAAAAGGCTACGTCTGTTGTCCTCTATGCCAAAGACATCTTTAACTCCTCCCATAAAACTGTCGTCTATGAAGGAATAGTCATAACTTACTTCGTCTACGATTCCAGCACGGTCTGCGTATTTAACCCACTCTGCATATAATTTGCTCTTCTCGTTTTTCAACTGGGAAATAAGACTGGCATTACTTGGGTCTGACGGCTCTTTGGCAGGATCATAACCTTTGTCTATGAGGAATAGAATAGCAGAATTCTTTACTTTGCCATTATCATCCAGGTACTGACGGTCTTTAAGCCTTGCCATTCCAACAAGAGAAAGTATCTCATCATTATCTCTGTAAGCTTTCTGCTTATAGAGTATAGCTCGTCTTTCGTCTGCGTTCTTATAAGAAGTACGTGTAAGCAGGGTTCCGTTCTTGGTGTATTCCAAAATCTGCTTGTGTTGCACATCGTTCACACTTCGATAGCTTCTACCTCTGTCTGTGTTAAACAAGCCCAAAGCGGCATTGACCTTTTCTTTGGTGGACTGAGAAACCTCTGGGTCGTTCATAAAGTCAGTGTAGGCGGTCTTATACTTCGGATCTCTTGGAGCCGTTTTTGATGCTCGGTCTACCTTAGTGAAAGCATCCATCAGATTCTTGCCCGATGCTGACGAAATCAACTCGTTCTTCTCGTCAGGAGTAAGGCGGACATCTACGTAAACTGGCGAGCCATTCTCATTTCTTCCTATAGCTATGTTGCTGTTGTCGTTATGAGTGATATGATGAAGGATATTGCCAATCTTTACAAAGTTTCTTGGTTCTCCTGCCTTGAAAGCGCCTACCATTACAACATCTTCAAGCCACTGACCGAATGATATATCCTTGTCTCCTGTAATATTGTCCGCAACCATCATTGTGCCAGCCTCAACACCAAGACCAGTAGCCGTTGCTCCGACTTTTTGCACGCCATGCAGCAAACGCTCTGCCGTTGTTTTCTCCATTCCTGTGATGCCAAACTTTGATACCCAGGGTGCCATTGCTGCGCCAGTAAGTCCAAACATAGAGCCTGTAATCGCTCCGTGCCCAGCACCCTCAAGTCCTGCTTTGGCGATAGAAGAAAGAGACGTATCGTCACCAGTAGAGGCCTGGTTTAATGCTGCTGTAACACCAGAGTAACCAGCAAGATTAAGTGCGCTTGTCGCTGTTCTGGTTCCCAATCCAGACATGATCTTCTGCGCCGTGGTCATGTTGGCAACCTTGAAAGCCATCTGTTGAGCCGTAAGTTTTTGGGCAGCTTTCATTACTCCAGCTTTTACAAGACCATTGGTAAGAACCTTAGTACCAGCATTCACGGCAGTACTCGCTCCTGCTCCTATGCCTGCAAGCGGACCTGCATCGACAGCCATATTTACTGCGGTTGATACAAATCGTGTGCCGATACCAGAGCGATATGTTTTATCCTTGTGACCGGCAACCTTCTGTATTTCTGCATCACCATCCGCGATAGCGATACCTTCCTGCAATCTCTGTCGTGTATCTCTTGACATCGCAGATGGAGCCAACACCATACCGATTATAGAGCTGCTGAGGTTCTTGACAATGTAATCAAGCGCACCATGAGGCATGATCTCTTCCTGATTACGCATCGTCAAAGCCTTCTGGGCATAGTTCACAATCTCAGGAGTAACGTATTTGTCAACGTATTCCTCTACGCCCATATTCAGCTTTTCGGCACTTTCAAGAATGTGCTGCTGCATTCCTCTCTGGGAGTATATATCATTAATCTTCTTGTTGAGATTACTCATCAGGATATTTTGGCGGTTCACTTGTTCCTGCGTCTGAGCATCACGTAAGGCCTTATCCTTAACATACTGAGAAGCATAGATACCTCCCATCTTGTCAATGTACTCTTGATACTGCTTACGGGTAAGCTCTTCAGCCTCGTTTATAGACAAGTCTACCAAAGCAAGCAAGTCGTTGCCTACGGTTCCTCTTGTCTTTCCGTCATCGTGGGTGAAGTAGTTTCCTCCTACCTCATATTCTGCAAGGTTTCTTGCGTCATCCTTGCGCTGCTGAACGGCTCTTTCTCTCTTTGCTTCAGGAGTAGAAAGCTGCTGCATGGTCTCGTTAAAATCCGTTGATGATGGAGAGTTCTCGTACAAACTACGGCTGTTATCATTCGAAATATCATACATCTTCTCTTTTTTGGCTCTATCAGAGTAAGCTTGTGCGCCTTTTGCTGCCATATCACGAAATCTTCTGTTTACTCCTTTCATCGGATTTATATCTATACGACTTTGGGTGATTGCATTCTGCTGGCGATAGCCATTCTCTGTAGCCTGCTGCTGCGCATTCTGCATACGAGAGCGCATCTTGCTCGCACGAGCCTGCTCTAAAGGAGTCATCTGGTCATTTCGTTTAGTCAAAATCTCCCAGTTCTTCATATAGTCTGTACCAGATGAAGTTGCTACGTTATTCTGAAGTGGATGCCGAGTCTGCAAAGGCTTTGTCCTATTATACTGCTGAGGAACATGCATTGCTCTCTGTGCTGTGGTCATAGGCTTCTGCTGCACTACTGGCTTCTGCTGAGGCTTCGGATTTACAGCATGGAGTCCAAGCCGCTGCGCAAACTCCTCATAGGAATTACTGGAAACAGCACCATCAGCATGAAGCGCATCATAGAGCTGCTTTCTGTTATGATAGCCCTGCTTGCCAGGCGCATACACGAACTTTCTGAAATGCTCTCTCGTTCCTGTAACTGCGCCATCAGCTTTCAAGGCGTTGTAAAGTTGGTCAAATTTATCTCCAGCCATATATTATATATTAATGTTTATAATCCAAGTTTCTTAGTATTCTTATAGTCATTCTTCGACTTACTCGTATGTTTTGGCTTGTTTCTCGCTCTCTTAGCCGCATTCTGCTGCTGCGCTGCCTGACTGGTTACAGATTCTCCCTTTGTACGTGTGGTTGTTGTTTTCTCCTCGCCAGTCCTGTAGTTCGTCGTCTTTGTAGTAACAGAGGTAGAGGACTCTCCTTGCGGAAGCTTTCCGTACTCACGGTAATATTCCTGCTCCCACATAGTCTCGTTAGGCTGATAGCGGATATTTCCATTTTTATCTTCAAACCAATACTTTCTGGAAGAAGAGCCACTGCCACTTCCAGAGCGGCCTCCACCTCCTCGACCCTTATGTGTAGCATTGTATTCTGAAATGCCAAGACGTTTTTCTACTTGTTTGTCCTTGACCTTATCGCGCTCCTGTTTGTACTTGAAGTCTCTTTCATCCTTTTCGGCTTTAGCTTTTGCAGCTGCAGCATCCTTGGCTTTCTGGTAGTCGAACTTGTTTTTACTTAGAGTCACTCCATTCTGTTTAAGCAACATGTTCAACTGGTCGTAGGCGTTCTTAGCCTCAGCAGCACGTTCCTTCAAATTGAGAGTTGCTTGCTTGTAAGCCGCATCCGCATCAGCTGCATCCTGAAGTCTACGTTCCGCCTTGCGCTTCTCGTAGCCTGCCAAGAGGTAGTCCGTAGGGTCATTGAATTGCTGCAAAGGACCTCCCTTGTAAGTGTTCACGATATTACCCATGTGACGGATAGCATCCGCAAAGGTTGCCACGCGCTGCATATTTTGTGTATGCCGCATATCGTATTCTTCGTCAGTCTCTCCATCACGTCTTCCAGGCCTAAACTTGGGAGCAAGCCCCTTTATCCAGCCAAAGAAACCGCCATCCTTCTTTGTATCATCGGCTTTAAACTCCCTTCCAGAAGAAGGAGAAGATACTCCTGCAGAGTTCAAAGCTGCTGATAACGAACTCAAGTCATTCCTTTCTGTACCAGATTGATTGACTAACTGAACACCACCTGTTCCGTACTTTGGGTCGGGGGCCTTGCTGTCTGGAGTCAAGTCTGGAGCTGTGGCAACAGCCGGCATCTCAAACTTGCCAGTTGCACCGACATTTCCACCAAAGAAATTCATATCCATCGGCTGAGGAGCAACAGGTGTAGAAGCTCCTCCTGGCGCACCCTGCATCGGCAGCTCTCCTCCATTCTTCATGGCGTAATTCTGCTGAGCCATCTGCTGAACCATAGGAGAAGGCTCCGTTATAGTCACTCTCCCTTTGCTCATATTATTATTTTGTCTTAGTCCTGCCATATATAAGAAATCTACTTTTTAGTGTTCTTACGTTTTCTACGAATAGGATCCATCCGTTCAACAAGACCATTTCCGAGTTCCGTACTCTTGCTTAAGCTCTTATACATAAATGCAGATATCCTCTTCTGGCTCTTATCGTAAGATTTACTTATGTGATTAATCATGGAGTCCTTGAAATCATTACCAGCCTCAGATAGTCTAAGCATACCTTCGCGCTGTTTAAGTATTAACTCCAGCTCGTCAATACGTTTCAGCAGGGATGCCTCAGTCTTGCACTTTTCCTCGTTTTCGCGCTGACTAAGTAAAAGGAAGCTTCTTGCGCCCTCAAACTTAAAGAGAAGTTCATTAATCTCTTTCTCCTTAGAAATTAATTCCTTATACTGCTCCGCCAACTCCTTTCCGAGGTTGTCTATCACCTCGTCCTTCTCTGCAATCTTCAAGTTCTTCTTGCGGATAATCTTGTTGAGTCGGGCAATCTCTTTTTTGAATCGCTTAATCTTCTTTCCCTGCTCATCCAACAAAGCATCGTTGAACTGGGAGGCTGCTTCTTTAAGTGCAGGATAACAAGGAACATGGTCGCCGCTTTTGATGTGATTCTTTCCGTACTCCTTCTTCAAGCGAGCCTCACTATCATCCCATTCCACAGGAGACAAACCAATGGCCCATTTATTTGCATTGGCAACCTTTATGGCTTCACAAACTTCTGGCTTCTCAAATTCTCTTATCAACCCAGTCTGGTTTATTACCATCGGTGCCAAACACACGTGAAAACCTTCCTTCTTCAATATCTTTATTGCTTCTTTTAATGTCATAATCTATCCAATTAAAATAATGATTAAAAAACCAGCAAATGCGCCAAATACATCTGCTATAATATCCTTGTTGTCAAACAAGCAGTATGTGTTATAGTCGTATACCTCCTTCAATATTCCGGCAATAACCGCAATCATACAGGCTGATACAGCCGAAGATGTAGTACCCATACCGAGCACGTTCATATTCAAAAGAGCAACAACCATCGTGATCAGGCAGCAAGTTTCAAAGTGCAATACCTTGTCTTCGCCGCCAATTCGCTTTATAAATCTCTGAAATATATTCATAATCTTTAAGTTTAACTTCATTAACACTTTCCGAAAAATAAGGGGTGGGGAAAATCGGAAAACCGAAATAAAAAGGAGATGGGGGTGTGGGGGTCGCATTTTTATATTTGTATTTATCTACTATAGTTTGAAACGGTGGTCGACGGGGGTGTCCCTTTGGGTTTGGTTGTGTGTGCCTCATTCTCCATGTCCTTGGCACTCGTTCCTCTCGCTAACCTCTCGTCTTTGTCTCCTGCTCCCACCGAAGCCTCAAGCATCTCCTATATCCTCAAAGTCTTATATCCTACCCAAACAGCCCATCAACGCCCTCTGTGACCTTCTTAAGCCTTGCATCCGCACTTTCTCCGAGCGCAGATGTTATACCAGTGTTATCACGGCTACCCATGTCACTTGGTTTTAGGCTGTCATTCAGCGACTTAGCACCTTTAGGTTCTGAACCCAACTGGGTCACACCCGCTTTGAACAGAGCATTGCTCATATTCTGAGCCGCCTCACTGGTATTCTGTGCGGTCTGCATGGCGGCTTGCTCACGTTCCTGAGATTGCCCAACTTGATGTTGGAAGTGCGCATCAGCCACTTGCTGCTTTCTTGCAGTGTCTTTCGCCCCGATGTTGGCTATAGTGTCACCCATAGTCTTGTTAGCCGCTTCCTTCGCCATTGCTGTAGCCGCAGCAGTACCACCGCCAACAGCAGCCGCACCATCAGCCTTGCGGACGTAGCTGTCCTGAATCTCTTGCGCACGCCTCATAAGGTTCTGGCCAGCCTTTGTGTCGATGTAGTCGGTATTGTACTCCTTGTCATACCATGCCTTTTCTGCCGCTGCCCTGTACTTCCGCTCTCGCTCCGCCTTTTTTGCCTCCCTACGAGCCTTTACACCACCGAAAATAGAAGAAGCAACACCGCCAGCCAACATTGCAGCAGTGGCTATCCATTCACATCGAACACCGATAACTGGAGATGCACCTAAATTCTTTGGGATTTTCGTCAAGATTTCTTTCATAATAATTGCAATTATTAATTTACCAATGTATTTGTGTCGGCAAATATATATATATTTGACCCACGTTTTTTCCATTGTAGCCCTACCCAATTCCCATCCTCCTCCCACAAGTCCTTTTGTCGGGGCCCAAATCATGGATTTACCACTCAAAACACCCCTTTAAACGTCTATATTTGTAAACATTTTGCACTTTTACACCAAAAACTTATATATCTATTTATCAGCAAGTTAGTATCAACCTCTCAAGCGGATCAACACAACTTTTCTGTAACGATATTTTACTTTTCTCTATCATAGAACATTTTTGCCACAAAAAATCATGTCGCATTAATAGGTACGCACGCACGCAAGAAATGATGAAAAATACTATCTCATCACGTAATACAGCTATCATTCAAACCAAAAATCTCGTATTTTCAGCATATTCGTGTAATTGGTCGTGTTTTTCTTCAAATTCGCTAATTATGAGGCGTTTAAGGACGTTTTCTTGTCATTTTAGAGCCATTTTCTTGCTTTTCAGGCGTGTTCTCCAGGTTTGCGAAGAATTTATCGCAAAATAGGATTAATGCTTTTAGAAGGTGTTTTTCTTATGATTTCCTCTCTCCTCTTCTTTTCTTTCCTCTGTATTCTCTGTTTGTGTGTTTCTCTGTCTATTGGTTATCTGTGTATGAGGAAGGGAGAGAAGAATACCTTTGGGAGATAAGGCAACGTGGGGGCGGGGCTGCGCCCTCACGTCCCTGCTGTGGGGCTGCGCCCTACAAACCCACTTTGTACTTGTATTCAAATTCCTTCTGATACTGATAATCTTTGTACCAGTCCTCCAGTCTCTTTGCGCCATCACCCAACTTTATTTCAAGATAGATACCAATGGCAGCATACAAAACGAACACCATATAAAGCAGCCACTTTGACGCATTCTTCAAAGCCTTTTCAAGCAGGTGCCCAACTCCTGCCCAATAAGCAATGTTTAGAGATAAAGTCAATATCCCAAATATACCCCAAAAGAACACTGCCCCTACGCTTAACAACGCATACTCTCTGCCGTATTCTTCAACCTCACCGAGAAACGCCAAAAAGAGTATGCAGGCAAGCGCAAAAGGAATAATAAGTAACGTCCAGTACTTTTTCATTTTGCTATAGCCATTATTTCTTCAACTTGTTTCAGGAACTCGTCCAGTGTGTCGGCAGTGTAGTGAATGCCCTTGTAACGGATATAACTGGCGAAATCGCTTTTCTTGTCCTCGTCCGCAAAAAAGTCTGTGACCTGACACCCTATTGCATCAGCAATCTGCTTCATTTTTCTATAGGTTGGGTTCCCCGATATTGTATTTGTTAGGGTAACTCTGTTTACACCTATCATACCTGCTACATCTTGTATAGTGTAGCCTTTATCCTTTATTACTCTTTTAATATCCATATTTATCGTAGATTATATTATTACGCCACAAAGATAATTCTTTTTTGTGTAATTTCCAAATATTCTGATAAAATTAATATTATACCACTACATACTTGAATTTTATGTAATGTTATGTTAAACATCACACTTTTTATGTAAACGTAGGTTAAATAATTACACTTTTTTGCCAAAATACTTGCACGTGTAATGGTTTATAGCTACATTTGCAATCGAATTCAGTATTACACTGGTTTACCGAAGAACGCAAAGCCCGTAGTTACGATTAGCCGAGCGGAGGGAGTATGGCAGAGATGTCACCCGATAGTTGCCGTAATGCAGCCACGTATGTACATTTATATACGTGTAGGTCACAAGCCCTTTAATGCAGAGTGGAGCAAACATAATAACAACATGAAAATCGAATTGACAGACAAACAGGAACAGGTATTATATTACGTCCTTGACCGAGTGAACAAATGCTTGGAAAAGGACAACCTATTTGGTGGTACACTTTACCATGATAATGGAAGTTTTCTTTGCCAACTTGAACCAAGCGAGAAACGTTCACTTGATAGAATTATAGAAAAATGAGTAAATAATTTAATTGGATAAAACATGGAACCGATTGATTACAGAAAATTGACAAAGGAGGAACTATTAAGCATTTATAATAGTAACATGAACTATTATAAAGCACACAACATCAAACGCCCTTTTGGCAGATATGCTGAATTGTTCTTCATATTGTTCAACGACGGCACAAACCCTTATATGTGGTCACTTGAAACCATTTGCAGTTGGTTTCCTGAATGCGACCGCACAAAGTTAGAAAAAGTATTGGATATATACATTTAATATGATAAAGATATGATCTCTATTAATTCAAAAATATGAAACTATGGCAAAGGAAGTACATGTAATTTTAAAAGGAGACTGCTATTCAATGAATACTTATTGCAGTACCCTCAAAGAGTTTTTGGAAATGCGCAACCTTAAGAGAAGCGATGTTTCCGACTGGTGGAAAGAGTAATAAAAACTTGGGGAGATAAGGGAGGGCTGCGCCCTCCCCTTGCTGAATGTGGAACTTTTATAAAATATAAAACTCATGAAGACAATAACACTTTCAAGCGATGAGATTTCAAGCATCACTCTCGCTATATACGATAAGGTAATGAACCTTTCACAAGCAGTTCTTATTTGCGGTACGGAACTCACACCGAATGCACAACAGAGAATAGAGAAATTAAAGGCAATCGCCCTTAAATTGAATGGTGTTGAATATTAAAAAGATAGGAGATTAGGATATGAGAAAAAACAAGACTTACGAGCAGCAAAAGAAGTTCTACGATGAGAGTGGAGATTTCGAGAGTTTAGGAGCCATCTTTGTTTACTGGCTTGAATGCGGCAACGAGACCGCAGAACAGATGCAGGAGACATTCAGAGAAGGCAACAAAGAGTGCAAAAATTTCATACTGGAAGACTTGTACCACCTATGTGACAAAAAGCAACTTTACCAGTTTGTGAGAATTTTCTACTTTGGTAAGAGATAACAGGCTATATCGGCAAGAGTATAGAGGCTCACAGGTGGTTCAAGACCACCTGCCGAACGATTAATCAAGTGGGACAATGGCACTTTAGCAGATTTCCGAGGAATACACCCACACTAATAAAATTATTAGTCGGAAATGCGGGCGTGATATACCTTAATATCAGATGAGCAAAACATCTAAAAGCCGTATCGCTATGCAGAGCGAGGGAGAAAAACCCGTAAAAAGACCGATGCGAGGGCAGAGCATGGGGCTAAGGAAAAAGCCTGAATAAACGAACCCGAGTTTACGGCAACTCGTAAAACTTCAAGCCAAAATCTCTTGTGTGGAGTGAGATTGAAATAAACCACACGTTGAGCAACAACGTTAAGTGCAACGAGCCGTGCATAAGCGGACAAAAAAGGTAGGGCAGCGGAAACGTACACCTCCGCACAAGGAAAGGCGTAGAAGCAATCCAAAAGGCTTCCAGCGGCTCACGACCGAAACGCCTACAAACGTATAACTATAAAAAGAAAGGACAAAGCTATGGACATTACAATTTTCGCACTCACAGCGGTAGTATTCTATGCTCTTGGCGTAGCCGCTGGCAGACACAACGACAATTTTAAGGAATAAGAAAACAGATAAGATTATGAAGAAGTACATCAACCATTTGTTGGTAGTTGCAGCCATTGCTGCAATGCCGGTACTTGCAAGCGCATATACCAACGCACGCAAGGAAGCAGACAGACGTTTGCTTATTGATTTCATTGAGTATTGTCAGAAGAATAAAGGGCTTGAGCAGATTGATCCAAACAAGGACTACAGGAAATCAAGCCTCCACGACCTCAGGAACATGGCTGCCTACTATGTAGAGCAGTCGTGCTTCTATGATGTGACAGACTTCGATGAGCAGTATAAGATAGACGAAATAGTATATCACAACGACAAAAACAAGAAACATGGCAATAATAACTAAGTTTTTCAAGGGAGCGGGATATTCAGACAAGAACAACGTGAGATATATCGCACGTACAACCTTTGTTCAGATAAGGACACCGCATTCAGAGAGATATTATTTAGTCAACGGAAAACAAGTGAGCAAGTCAACTTGCTTGCAGAGAATTAAAAAGTAACAATTATGAAAGCTATACCAAAAGACAAGAAGATTGCTGAATACACATTGATTTCTGCACCTATAGACGAAACTAACGTCCAGTCGGACATCATACGGAGAGTATTCGACAATGAGGAGTGCATAACAAGAAAAGGCACATATCTCGGGTATGTGGAGGATATGGCTGTCAAGGCTACTATCTTCTATAACAACGTATTCTTTACACTCATCAATAAGAATGAGGCAGACAAAGGGATATTCGCTGGAACTATCCTATCTCGTATCACAGAAGACGAGTACCAGGATATATATATTGGGAACTCTTTTCAGTATATTTGTGAGGATGATGACAATAGGCTTGTTGTTACGATAAATTACGAGTCAGACGGAGAGGTTGTAGTTATGTTCAACCTGAATGTACTTTCGGATGATTTGGTATTTTAAGAAATTATCGGCTGAGTCTGTAAAAGCAGCACACCACAATGCAACGTTTGTGGCAGCCACTAAGACTAAAACGCAAATAATATGGAAGAAATCTTATCAAACATCTATGCGGACGCATACCAGTATGCGATAAGCAACGGAGCGACAGAGAGACAAGCAGAGGAGTATGCGCTCGTATGCAAGAACGAGGTTGAACAATTTTACAATTAAACAGCTATGGTAAAGTTACGTGATTACATTACAGAGCAGTTAAAGGATATGGCTGCACAGGACGATAATTTCAAGGCTCGCTATGAGGACAAGGACAAGTATATGGACGAATGCGTGAAGTATATCTTTGAGCAAGCGAAGAAGCAAGCAGAGAATAATTGCGCAGCGATAGACAATGATGAGGTGTTGAACTGGGCGGTACACTATTATCAAGAGAAGGACTGCAAGCCAAAGGGTAATGTTGTAGCAAAAGTAAAGGAATCGTCCACAGTAATGGCTTCGCCAGTACCATCCAATCCCCAGCCTAAGAAGAAAACAGCACCAAAGGCAAAGAAAGCAGAGTCTAAGGCAAAGTTCATCGAGTTAAACCTGTTCGACTAAAACCATTTCGAGCTATGAAACCAAGAACCAAGAACGAAGAGCAGATTGTGAAGCTATCCAGCCAGCTGGGTAGCATTTGCAGTCGTGATGAGCAGAAACTCATCAAGCAGACGTACGGAACGTGCGATTATAAAGATATGTACGACAGAGAATACGCAGTCATTAATCAAGCCTACAGAGGCTATCAGGTAATGAGGTATTTCCGCATCACCCGGCACCGCAACCGCAAACGTGAGGCATCATACTCCATTTGGGAGGTGCAGCAGGTATGGAACAAGAAAGGTTCACGGCAGACAACTCTGTCACGTAGGCGTGCGATGAGTTGGTGTCTTGATGCATTTACCTACTCATCAGACCTTACCATACGCCCACAGCGCATCGACATACCTTACGACTATTGCTACAATAAGTCACTGATTGACACATATCGGTATTGCGAGCCTTATATGGAAGCAGCGCAGCAGGAAATGTATAGAGCAGAGATATACAAGATACTATCTAAGAATGACCCATTCGAGGAAACTCTTTTCAAGGCTTCTCCAGCATTGTTTGCGCACGCCCACAGATACGTGCGTGACACAGATCCTTATATGGCAGCATACAAGGTTGCTATCCGTCACGGCTATGCCATCAGCGATGTATCTATGTATGTTGACTATATCAGTGCGCTTATCTATCTCGGAAAGGACACGCACAACCCATTCTATGTATGCCCAGACAATCTTCTTCAGGCGCACGACAAGTATGTTGCTAAAATGGAAACAGAGAAGAATAGAGCAAGAGAGGATGAGCGCAGGAAGAAAGCACTCAAATACAACGATCGATACATCAAGGAGAAGCAGAAGTTCTTCGATATCTTCCTTTCGGACGGAAATCTTACTGGCGAGGTGCTGAAATCCGTTGATGAGTTTATCAAGGAGGGAGAGGCAATGCATAATTGCGTGTTCGCTTGTGGGTATTACAATAGAAAGAACTCTTTGATTTTCTCTGTACGTGACAAGGACGGAAAGCGAGTGGAGACCGTAGAGTTCGACCTAATAAGCGGAAAAGTCATACAGGCATACGGCTGCTGCAATAAGATAAGCAATCAGCATAAGGAGGTGCTTCGACTTGTCAATTCAAGCGCAGCCCTCATCGAGAGCTATAACAATAATAACAACACAATTAAAATCAAGACAGCATGAAGAAACAAGAGTTTATTTTCGTCTTCCCTCAGTCTGGGGAGACGATTACGAGAGTCATGAACCCTCTCGCAGTCAAGGACGCAGTGGTAAAGTATCTCAAGATGCAGAATGAGGTACGTGGAGACATCTGCATCATCCGCAACAGCCTCAACGAAGTTGTCGCTATGGCATACGTAAGCGAGATGATGAAGATTTCTTTTTTCACTGAAGACGAGTCAGTGAGCGACATCAAGCCAATCGAAGTGGTAGAGGAAGGAGGCGCATCATGAGCAAGCAGGAGTGGTTTATTCTGATTATGTTCATCCTGAGCATTATAATCGGTTTTTCATAAAAGGTAACGGGAGTCCAACCAACTCCCTCTTTTTTTTATTTTCGATATGACAAAGAAAGCAGTAGTATATTTTTACGATGACATCTGTTGTGTGGACGACACCGAAATCCTGTACGACAAGAAAGAACAGCTGGCTGATATTGTTGTAGCTATGCTCAGAGCCACGGCAGAGGCTAAAACGGCAGAGGCTTACGATGCAGCCACCAACAACCTAATACTTAAGTACAACGTGACACGAAACGGAAAGGTGTCGAAAATGCGCACATCAAGGCGAGGAGGCTCACGTCCAGGGGCTGGGAGAAAAAGCAAAGGCAGGGAAAGCATACAGCATATCATCACACTTCGGGTAAACGCAGATACATACGATTATCTACAGTCGCTTCCCGACAAGTCGCTTTGGATTAGAACAGCAATAGCGGAAAAACTTGAACGAGATAATACGGCAACAGGGCAGTCGTGATTTGCGACTGCCCTGTTTTTTTGTTTCTATAGCTCATCAAACTCCTTTTTGTATTCTGCCAACTTTTTCACTAAAAAGTCCTTCAATTCATAGCGGAAAGAGGGATTTGATTCTATAAGTACATAGATATCGCTACTTATTTCGTCATTGCTGGCGTAAGTGAAGTCATGAAGTATACTCTCTATTCTTTTGATAGTTATTTGGAGTCTATCTGCTTCTTGGTATGTTTTTTCTGTCATATCTTATCAAAAATTTAAAAGTCTGCACTTTTTACTATCTAATTATACCAAGGCTAAGGAGGGAGAGACAGAGTAAGTGTTAGCCATAACCTTATATCCATAATTACGAGTAGTAAAGTTATAACCAAATACTTCCATAAAGTTTACTTTAGGAAGATAATCAGAGATAAAATGCTTTGTCTTCTTCAAAATTGTGCGTTTTACTGCAAATTTGACGATTTCGACCGCAGTTTTGATACTCACCCCGAGTTTCTTTGCGATTGTCTTGTATGATAGACCCTTCTCGACATACTCAAATCCGAACCCGAACTTCCGTGCAGCATCACGAGCAGCCTTAACGACCTTGTAGTCGTGGCTGGCACCATGAGCATTTCGAATGGTTCTTTGTGCAAAATCCTTTCTGCTCTGAATAACTACCACCAAGATTGCCTGCAGAGAATACTCTACACTCTTAAGAGAAGAATACTCCACCTTCCTCTCGCCTAACTTTACATTTCGCTTTGCGTGCTTTGAAACAATAGAACGCAATACGAGGGTCTTTCCCTCTATCGTGAGAAGACCATACTGGGACAACACACGTATGCGCTTCTTGATCGTTCGTGCGTGTGCGCCTAATAAATTAACTAACTTGTTTATGCTATAGTTTTTGAGAACATTAGAACCTAATTTCTTGCGGATAAGCAAGAACATAGCTATAGCTTTCAGCAACTCTTTGTTGTTGAACATTTCTAAAGCCAGTCTTAATCTTAGATTCTTGTTCATTAAGAAAAAAGCGGGGAAAGAAAAAACCGCTCCACCGATTTAATCAATCCCCTATATTTTGAAACCTATTGAACACAGGTATTATCATACTGAGTAATAACCAACACAAAGTGGAGTTTGTTATTGACGAGTGCAAATGTACTCATTTTTGTTCAAACATACAAACTCTTGAAGATTAATTAACTCATTAAAAAAATGTAAAATGTTCTGATTTCTGAAAAATAATGCTAAAATTTTATGTATATAAAAATGTTATCACTATCTTTGCAGTGTGTATGTAAGCATCTCTATTTCTGACGATTATAGTGACGAAGTTGTGAACCCAACGGAATCACTCGAATGGGACAAATTTGGTGAAAAGTTTTCAATTCATTCAAAAGAATTGGCGTCTGTAACTTGCTTATACACAAGTAATTACAGACGCTTTTTTGTTTGATTGGTTGATAACACTTTTGAGAACACAAGTTGTTGGGTTTTCAAAACCAGCGCAAAACCAGTGCAAGTCAATAAAGGCTCATAATCATTTGATAGTCAGAAGATTAGAGTACACTTTTGTAACACACCAAAAATATTGAAAAAAATTTAGTGTTATCAAATGGGTATCAACTCGTAAAAAAAATGTTATCAAATGAAGAAATTACATTTAAACATTATTCACAACCGCTTGAAAAGAGGAACGGCAAAAAAGGCTGTTTCAGTAGAAATTCGTGTGTCTTTCGGAAGCGAGAGAAAGTACATGTCAACAGGTGTTCTTGTAACTCCTAACAACTGGTCAGACAATAAAAAGATGGTGCTGTCGAAGTGCAAGGACGCAGACCTTATGAACGAAACTATTCATGCGTTCTATCTCCGTGTGAAGAAAATCACAGACCGCATGATAGAGGAAGGCATTACAGATCTCGACCTTATACCTACCCTTATGCAGAATGAAGTCTGCGACAAGACAGACTTCATAGCATATTGCGAAAAGCGGACTAATGAGCGGAATGTATGCGAGCATACAAAGAAGAGGTATGTCGTGTTTACAAAGTTTCTCCGCTCCTGGGGGAAGATAACTCTATTCTCCGACTGCAATGTAGCTAACATAAGAGCTATGGATGAGTTCTTGCACCAGCAAGGAAAGAAAGCATCCACCATCTACGATTATCACAAGTATCTGAAACTATTCATTAATGATGCCTGTGTAGACGGACTTATAGATGTCAATCCGTATACGAAGTTGCCGTTTAAGATAAACAGAGGGGAAAAACAATACGTTGACTGTATAACAGAAGACCAGTTCATAAAAATTAAAGAGCTGCACCTTAATACTCCGCACCTGTGCAGAGCGAGAGATTTATTTTTATTTCAAGTCTACACAGGACTTGCATACTCAGATTTGATGGCCTTCGACTTCAGCGCCTGCGAGGAGGAGGAGAAAAAGATGGTCTATAAGTCACACCGCACGAAGACCGACACGGACTTTTCTTTTCAACTGCTCGCTCCGGCTATGGAGATTTTGAGAAAATACGATTTCAAATTACCACATCTGAGTAATCAGAAGTATAATGATTATCTCAAGGTTATAGGCATGATGGCTGGAGTGAGTAATCTCAGGAGCCACATGGGAAGAGGAACGGCAGCTACCCTGTTCCTCTCAAAAGGTATGCCAATCAATGTAGTAATGAAAGTCCTTGGCCATACGACTCTGCGTCAGACAACAAGATACGCACGCACGTTGAATAAAGATATTAGAGGAGCATTCGATAAACTTGAGGGGAAACTTTAAAAAACAAAAGTCAGGACTGGTTACTTCTCCAGTCCTGCCTTTCTTTTTGCATCAATCTTACTTTTCTCCAACAGAATATCACGCAGCTCTCTCGTGATACCCTCCTGCACCAATAGCTTCGCTTTTACATCAGCAAGTTCTTTCCTGACGGCATCGTCGTTTTTCACTTCGCCTTTGATCATTGCACCCTCGCCACGCAACAACCATTCTGCCGATATTTCCACGAATACATCGAGGGTTCTTGCGATAAGTTCTAACGTACAGGTCTTCGTTCCGTTAAGATAGTTGTTAACAGACGTAGGCTTCATACCAACCATAGCAGAGAAAGCCCTGTTACTGAGGTGCTTATAATACACAACTTCATTGATTCTTTTTCTAATTCCCTCCATACCCATAAGTGTTTATTAACGTAAATATTCCTAAATATTCACTAAATTATTGCCCATATACTTGCACGTTTAAACAAGTTTGAGTATATTTGCATCCGTATTTAATCACTTGCATTCGTGCAATATTAGTTTTACACTGCAAAAATAACAATAAATTATGATAAAGATAGTAAGATTTCGGAAAATTTTCGTGGACGAGCGAAAAATTCCTACGCTGATGAAAAAATTCGGAGCATCAAAGTCAACAATCTACAATGCGCTGAGGTATCATACCAATAGCGAACTGGCTTCATTAATCCGAGAAGCGGCCATTAATGAATTTGGAGGCGTTGAGGGTAAAGATGTCATGAAGATGAGAACATAATCATTATTCTCAATATATAGGTGTGTTATATAGACGAACACCATTGTCCCATTTGTGGTATTAATGTTAGATGTTATAATAGGTGTATTCATTTCCTCATTGGTCTGTGAAGATAGATGAGGTTTAAGACATCAACGCATAGCTCAGTTGGTTAGAGCGAGGGCTTTTTGTAATGTTGTTATAATGTGAATGATAAGTAGTGAAGTTCCTGCGATAAGCCCTTTAAAAAGCAGGTGAGAGACGGAGGTTCGAATCCTCCTGCGTTGGCAAGTTATTATTTGCGTTTTCATGGTAAGGCGGTAGGCGGTATAGTCCATTAACCAGAATTAGATGTTGCGGGCGAGCATCATACCACCGCCTTCCTTTTTAATCGCAAACTTGAGAAAGCGCCAGTTGTTGTGGTGATTGCTCGATTGATCTTTGACTTTTTGTTTAGCGATTTTATGTATATATGGTATGGTGGGAATGCCCCTTGATATTCATGGTAGCGCATGATGCCAGCAGCGCAAGATGTCAACAGGAGACAAGTGTTTATCACAGAGTGGTATAAAACAATCTTCCTTTTGTGAACACTACGGTTCGATTCCGCTCTTGCGTACTATAAATTTATTCATGTTTTAAATTTGTTTATCTTTTTATGCAGCAGCGGCTGCTTCGAATATTGTTTATTGTCGGTCTGCCTGCGAAGGTAGACTGGCTTTTAATTAACCGCAAAAGCGATTAGATATATGATTAGATTATCATCAACAAGATATTATAAAGATAAGGTTGACTATATATACCGACAGCTATTATCCGACAAGAGCGACAATATCAAGCTCTTCGAATACAGGTATCGAATGATACACGTATACAATGCAAAGATAGTGAACATGTCTGCCGATCTCGGTAAGCCAGAAGGAATATACGACACCCTTTAATTTTTATATATATAATAAGGAATATGGCATTAAAACGATACAAGCCCCTCAGACGTACGCCTCTCAAACGTTCGCCATGGAACCAGGCTAAGCAGAATCAGGAGAAGAAAAAGGACAAAGCAGGACTAAGCAAACCTGCTCTAATTAAGGAATTAGACAAGTGGTTCAGCTATTACGTACGTCTAAAAAATTCTGACAAGAACGGATATTGCAGATGTATATCTTGCGGCAAGATTTTCTTCTTTAAAGATATTCAAAATGGACACTATATGTCACGACGATATATGTCTACACGGTTTGCGGAAGACAACTGCCGACCGCAGTGCGTTGCTTGCAATATATTCAATCAGGGTAATATTCAGATGTACCGCAGGGCGCTTGTCCGCTCTATCGGTGAGCAGCGTGTTGATCTGATAGAAGTACGGGCAAGACAGGAAAGCAGAAACTGGTCTTTGTTCGAGCTAAAGAAAATGATTGATTATTACAAAAAAGAAGTCGATAGGCTTTTATTAGATAGAAGCCTTTCACTATAAGACTGCAATTAGTGGTTGTTATTCATTTTTTTCATTATCTGTTTGTTTCCCACTTGGTGGCAGCTGGCACTGGATAGTCCTCCTGCTCACCTTGTGGGATTTTATTCAAAAGAATATGCAACAATATTTACTTGATCTTATTCGCAGTATGATGCAAGATGAGCATCATGTTCCTCGCGGTGTTCTTTACTCTCAGCTAAGGACAGCCGTACAAAGAGACATTTCAGAAAATCTAAACCATCTTCTTGAGAATAATAGGATAGAAATTTCAAAGACTGTCAACGACATTTTAATTACATTAAAATAATATGAAAACAATACGATTCGAAAAAGTCACTCTGTCAAACTTCTGCGGAATTGATAACGCAGAGATAGAGTTCTATCACAACATCACTACCATTTGTGGGCGCAATGGTATTGGTAAGTCTACAATCTTCAATGCCATCTACTACGTACTTTTCGGTACTGACCAGTTTGGCAATGCGCTCGACATCAAGACCTACGACTCAAACCATCAAATCATCCGTGAGATTCCGCATGAGGCTTCGCTTACTATCAGCGTAGATGGAGATGAGACAACCTTCAAGCGCACGCTTACCGATTTATGGAAGGGTGAGCAGGTCAAGAATACTTACAAGTATTTCATTGATGGAGAAGTGGTCACAGCTGGAGACTACCGCAAGGCGATTGAAAACATCTGCCCTGAGAAGACATTTCGGCTCTGTTCTTCTGCCACGGCCTTCACTTCCATGTCATGGCAGGAACAGCGAAAGTTCCTACAGTCTCTTGTACCGGAGGTTACTCAGGACGACATTACGCAAGGCGATACGAGATACGACTTCATTACCGAGGAATTGAAGAAACGAGAACTCGATGCCTTCATTCATCACCTCAAGTACACACGTAAGGAGGTGCAGGATAATCTTGACAAGGTTCCTGTACGTCTCGCAGAACTCAATAACGCACTTCCTCAGGAAGAAGACTGGGAAAAGCTGTCTGCAGAGCTTGACAAGGCGAAGAAGAGCCTCAATGTGATTAGCGAAAAGATTAATCTTGCACAGAATGGCGCAACAGACTCTGTGCGCAATGAGGGACTTCGTCGTCGCATAGAGTTCACACAAAAGCGCATTGACGAGATGACCACATCAGCGAGAAACCTTGCCAATGAAGAGGCGACAAAGCACGAATCAGATTTGATTTCTGCAAGAGCAGCAGCCTCTACATCTACTCGCATGGTCGATGAGTTGAAACAGAAGATGGAAGGACTCACCAATACAGAAATCCAAGCTAATAAACATAAGGAAGAATGCGAGGCTGAGGTTAGTAAACTCAACGAGCGCTCCACGTTAATCTCTCAGATGAAATGGGAGTGGGACGATTCCGACTCTATGTGCCCACATTGCGGACAACCTCTGCCGATCGATAGGGTAGCAGAATTAAGACAGCAGTCTCACGACAGGTTCAATAAGGATATTGCCGACAGACAGAAAGAACTTCAGAAAGAGTTTATCTACCTTCAGCAGCGTTACACCGACATCAAGAAACTCATCGAGAATACCAATGAGGAACGCCGCTCTACCACTAATCAGCTCACAGAAGCTCAGAAAGCGAAGAAGCAGGCTGATGCTCATCTTGAGGCTATAATTGCCGAGAATGTGCGCACGGCAGATGATTTCCTTGCTGCAAACGATAACTACAGACAGGCCACAGAGGAGATAAAGTCGCTTACCGATGAACTCAACAAGCCATCAGATTCTACGAAAGACATCTCTCAACTTCTCATTGATCTGAAAAATCAGCAGACAGAGAAACAGCAGACTGTTGATAGTCTTTCTTCACGTCTTGCAGTAAAGGAGACCTATGACCACATATCCAACCTCATTTCTAATGCACAGGACGACAAGGAGAAGTTCCAGGGCCAGCTCGATGATATCGACCAGAAACTTGACATAGCTAATGATTATCAGCAGAAAGCCTGCCAACTCCTCGAAGAACGTGTCAACGAGCATTTCTCCTATGTTAAGTTCTCGCTTTTTAGGACAACTCTCGAAGGAGAACGGAAGCAGGCCTGTGAGTGTTATCACGATGGCGTACCTTACAGCAGCCTCAATACAGCAGCCAAGGCTAATGCCGGTATTGACATTGCCTACACAGTAGCCGAGAAGTTCGGTCTCTCTGTCCCTATTGTACTGGATGAGTGTGAGAGCAACCTTTCTCCTATCTATCGTGGAGGACAGCAGATACGTCTACGTGTCACTCCTTCATCTAACTTCGAATACATATTCGAAGATGGAGATTAAGACGAAATACAACATAGGTGATTCTGTCTATATCCTTGACGGATACAAGATTGTCCGTGCAAACATCTCCTGCATCAAATTTGAGCAACACGGCACGGCAAAGCCTTGCATCACCTATCACTTCCCAATCTTTCCAATGCGGAAAGAATTGGAATGTTTTAGAACAAAAGAAGAATTAATTAAATTTATAAATAAATAAAAATTATGGCAGGAACTACAGGAACAGCAGTAGCAAAGCAGCCTTCAACTAAGGCAATGGCGGTAAAGTCATTTCAGGACGTGATGAACAACAATTATTATCAGTCTCTTTTACAGAACACCCTGCGTGAGAACAAAGGAACATTCTGCACAAGCCTGATGGAACTCTTCTCCTCTGATGAGAAGTTAATGCAGTGCAAGCCTACCGACCTTATGGCAGAGGCGCTAAAAGCAGCATCTCTCCATCTCCCACTCAACAAGCAGCTGGGGCAGTGTTACATTCTTCCTTTCAAGAACAAAGGTATAATGACCCCTACACTTGTCGTAGGAACGAGAGGTTATCTCCAGTTGGCTATGCGAACAGGAAAATATGAAACCATCAACTCTGATGTAGTGTACGAGGGTGAGCTGACAGGCTACGATAAGGTTACAGGCCGATTAGATCTATCCGGTGTTCGTTCATCAAACGTTCCAGTCGGATATTTCGCTTACTTCCGCATGAAGAACGGATTGTCTAAGCTTCTTTACATGACGCTCGATGAGGTCTGCATATATGCGAAGCAGTACAGCCCGACTGTCAAGTTCAGCGACAAAACAACAGCAGAGAGTCTTAAGAAACTCGCCCTCAAACAAGCCGCAGAAGGTTCTGGCGATGGCGTTGGCTGGTATTCCAACTTCGAGTCTATGGCACTCAAGACTGTTCTTCGCCGCCTCCTTTCTAAATGGGGAGAGCTATCAATAGAGTCTAACGACATCATTAATCTTGACGAGGCTCCTGCTGTGTCTTCTGCAAATGAGCGAGATGTGCAGTTTGCCGAAGCAAAGGAAGTTTCTGCTGTCGACACAGCAACTGGAGAAATTGTACAGCCAGGTGACGAAGTATCACAGACGCAATCAGTAAATCCAAATCCTTTCAAATTAAACTAATATGAAACTCATCGTTATAGGTTCATCGTCAAAAGGCAATGCGTATGCCATTCAAGCAGCATCAGGAGAAATCCTGCTGCTTGAAGCTGGCAGACCCATTCGTGAGGTCAAGAAGGCTATCGGTTATCAGACGAACAAGGTGGTTGGATGCATCGTATCGCACGTACATGGAGATCACGCAAAGTATATTCCCGAATATTTCTCTGCAGGTATAGACGTCTATTCATGCAAGGAGGTGGCCAACCGATACCTCGTCAAAGTCTTGCAATTCGACTTCACTATTTCTATCGGTCCATTCAAGGTTACACCGTTCGAGGTCGAGCATGACGTTACCAATTACGGATATCTTATCTTCCACCCAGATTTTGGCACAATCTTCTTTGCTACAGATTGCTACAATCTGCACAACATTATCAAGAACTGCCGCACCTACCTCATGGAGTGCAATTACGAGGATAGCTTGCTCAACAAGGCCATAGATGAGAGAAAGACTTCTACAAGTCAGGCTGACCGCATCCGACTGTCGCACATGAGTCTCGAACACGCGGTTCAGTTCCTGCAGCAGTGCGAGGTAGAAAAGTCCACCCGTCAGATCGTTCTTATTCATGGATCTTCGCGACACCTTCAGCCAAGCAAGGCTGTAAACAAGTTCCAGCAGGTTCTTGGCGTTCCGACCTACTATGCCTCCAAAGGCTTTACTCTCGATTTAATTTAATTTTTTTTACACTATGCCTGTTTTTTCAAATCTCAACAACCTACGCACGTATATGGAAGCCTTGAAAGAAATCGACAAGGCTAAGGAGATAGGTTACTCGCTCGAAATCCGAAAGTTCCACCCTGTCGCTACAGATATGCAGAAAGCTTATCTCGCATTCATTATCACGTACCTTTCTTCCAAACTCGGGCAGACGTTCTACCAGACTCTTTCCGAAATACAGAAGAATGTGGCTCCTCATATTTTCATGACGGGAGAATATGATAAGATGGGTTATCCTAAGTTCAAGCCGCTCGGGCTTCTCGACACCGCAGAGGCTTCATCAGTCATCCGTGGTGTTATCGACTTTGCGGAAAGTCGGGAAATCATGATACCCGACAAGGAAGACGAACTGGCCGTTAAGTATTGTCAGCGTGAGGTTGAGTCCAGCAAAGGCTGGGTATAATGTGTAACCTTTTTAAACTCTCAAGATATGATACTACCAAAAGAAATCAGACAAGAGGCAGCTCGTTATGCCAAAGACGATAACGCACGCCTCGAAGCTTTCATAGCCGGTGCCATGTTCGCACGCACTGGTAAGTATTATCAGGAGCAGAATTTCTCCGACGACCTCGCTTCCTTCGAGCGATGGTGGCTTCTCTACAACAAGAAGCGAGGCAAGAAGAAAGCGCAGCAGAAATGGCTTCACCTCACTCTTTCGCAGCGAGATGCGTGCATAGCTGCTACTCCTGCTTACGTTAAAAGTATAAAAGACAAACAATTCCAGAAAGACCCACTCACATATCTCAACGGTGAGTGCTGGAATGACGAGATTATTCAGCAACAAGACAATGAGCAACAACGTTCCATCAGACTCGCTTCCAAAGCGGCAAGAATCCTCGGTAGCGACAAATTCTAAAACAGGAAATGGTTATATACAGCCAGTTTCTTTCATAGATGCTATTTCTCGTGGACAAGACAGGGTTATAGCCGTTGTGCGCAGAGATCAGAACGACCTTCGTAGGCTTGTTTCCTGGGTTAAGAGCCGACTTATAGAGGTGTTTCATTATCTCGGTGCATTCGACATCGTTGAGGAATATCAGATACAGACACTCGCAGTCCGTATCTGCAATCGGTTCTACTACTGGACAGTCCCAGAACTTGATTATGCTTTCGTGGCTTTCACGAATGGCGAATACGGCAAACTTGTCCATTATAATCATGATGGCGACACGTCTGTCATTAATCCTCAGGACGTTATGAAGGCACTAATCGCGTTCGATGCCGACCTTCTTAAGGAGCGTGCACGTTACGATGATGAGCAGCGTAGTAAGAAACTTGCTCAGGAGCGCTTGCGTGATGCAGCAAAGCCGCATGGTATAGCCGCATGGATAGACTATTGCAAGCAACATGGCCTCGATCCTAACACCCACAAACTCCCTCGTGTCAATATCGACAAAATGAACGTCAACAAGGTTCTTTACCCAGAAAAGAATAATAAAAACAACAAATAAAAATCAATAACAATGTTCGTAGCTTTATTAATTATCATCTTCACGTGCCTCTTATCTGTGTCTTTGTATCTCTGCTTATCTCGTAAGCAGGTGGCTACTAAACAAGGCAAATTCGTCTTTCTTCGTGCAAACAACGAACCAATACGAAACACTATTCGTGAAGCCGGAATCAATCTCTGCCCATGCTGTCTCGCTTTTTCGAACAATTACCTCTTTGCCAATCTCGAAGGATCTATGGTATGTGGTTTCAATGAAAACAGGCATCACTTCATCGAGGATGCAGAGAAATATAAACAAGAGGTTGTCGACTGCGGCGATAATGTGCTTATGTTCATCACTGAGATTTTACAACTCAACTATTCTTGTACTAAGAAATAATAAGAAATTATCTTATGGAACGAAAAATAGGAGAAACCTTTGAGTTTAAAGGAAAAACTTATGAGGTAGCGGAACTACCTGAGTACTTTTGTGCGTTTTGTGATTTAGAAAAAGAATGCTACAGCAAAAGGAGTTATTTAGAAAAAGTAACCGGAACTTGTAGCCCGAATAACAGAAAGGATACCCGTAGCGTGTGCTTCAAAGAAATTAAAAATGATATGGAAATAAAAGATAATCAACTTACTATCAATATCCCTGATGGGATGGAGATAGATGTAGAGAATTGCGACTTTGATACTGGCGTTATTAAGTTCAAGAAGAAAGATTTGACCTATGAGGATATACAAGATTCAATAGGCAAATATCTTACCTTTACTCTTGTTGCCCCTCATAATGGACATAAAATTAATGCTATAAACACGCTTATGGATATAGCAAAGTACTATAATGGAGACTGGAAACCTGATTGGAGCAATAATAAAGAAGGTAAGTTCTATATAAGTTATAACTTTATTCATAACGCTTATTTCGTTATAGAAGATAACTCAAATAATGTTGGCACAATAGTTTTTAAACGCCAAGAAGATGCCCAAGCAGTCATCGATAACCCTAACTTCAGAGAAATCTTGGATGAAATTTTCAAAGACTAAACAATACGATTATGGAAAAAGAAATTAACGTAGCGGAAATTCTTAAAGATAAACCGAAAGGAACTAAGTTGTATGATTTGCTGTATAACGTAGATGTAGAGTTAGATAAAATCAGCACTACAGATACAGAAACAGTAGTTTGGTGTACAAATGAGACCGATAATAATACTACTTGCCATCGTAGTTATTCCGAATTTGGTACAGTAAGAGGATGTCCTGATGGTTTACAGATTCTTCTTCCTTCAAAAGAAATGCGTGACTGGCGCAAGTTCGATTGGAAGAAAGGTGATGTATTGATTAGCAATGATAGTGATATCCTAATAATCTTTAATGGTTTCTCAAAAGATGATTATACTATATTTGAAGGTAAACACTGGATTAGTTTAAGTGAAAAGAGACATATATCTTGTTTGAATATGCATAATACACAAAACTATCATATTGAAGATAACAAAGAAGTTGTTCAGACCTACATCAAAACCATCGAGGAACACTTGGGTGGTAAACTCAATCGTGAGACCTTGGAGATTGAAAAACAGCCTGAGTTCAAGGATGGGGATATTATTACCATTACGCCTCAAATTGGAAATAATCTTATCTTTATCTTCAGGGCTGAAGATGTCGAAAAGTACTACTGTCATGCTTTCCTCGATGGAAACATAGCTATTGTTAATGATGATGGTTATTGTAAAAAAGACTTCTGTACAGCTCGTCCATCTACAGAAGAAGAGAAGCTGCAACTCTTTGACGCTCTTGCAAAAAAAGGAAAGGTTTGGGATAGTAAGAAGAAACAGATTGTTGATTTAAAGCCAAAGTGCGAGTTTAAGCCATTCGACAGATGTATTTGGAAGATACGGAATTGTGAAGGCTCTATATGGCGAGCGAGTTTCGTTTCTTATGTTGATGAGTATGGTGCTATTCCAATGGGTATGTCTATAGATGAAGATTTGGTTAACTTAATTATCCTTCCTTACAACGATGAGACAGCAAAGCTGATTGGTACGACTGATAATTGGGAGGGATAATTATTGGCAATTAAGATTTAACTAAAACTAAAATGCGTTGATTCCCCCTAAAGATGGCAAGACCAAACGTAGAGAGAGGAGAAAGCAACAATTAAAAAGTAAGAAGAAATGGTAAAGATTGAGATAAGAATACAAGGTACTGTACGTGATAACATAGTCTTCAAGTGGGTAACAGAAGAACAGTTATCATTCTTGCGCACATTGGAAGATGATAACTGGGCGTTTAAAGGAGAACGTCCAAATCTTAAAATAACAATAATAGGCAATTAATATGATTGATAAAAACAAAATAAAAAGTGCAGCACAAGGATATTGTGATGCTACTTATGGCACTCTGGATACTAATCCTTTTATAGCAGAAGCTTTTAGGAAAGGTGCTAAGTGGGCTATCCGTGAGTTCTTGAAAGACTTATGGCATTCTATTGAAGAAGAGCCAGATAAGAGAAAGAGTGATATTATTACCATCGGTTCTTATAACTATATTTCCATACACTTTAAAGAATCCTTTATTTGGAAAGAGGAATCTTGGAAACATTCGATTAGTAGATGCCAAATCACCAAGTGGGCTTATTTATCTGACATACTGCCAAAGCAGAAAGGAGGCAACCATGATTAAGCCAGTTACTACGTATTCTGTCGTATGTGACAGATGCGGGGAAATTTTTTGTGAATGTGATACTACCATGCAAAGCAGCAGCCGACCTCATTTATCCGTCATCGGCACTAAGGCGCAGTCGTACTGTTGTGGGGTAAACTCGTAAACGAATTGACAGCCGCAAGTGGAGGAATATGCTTGTTTGTTGAATTATAAAGAATATGATTAACTACGATTTCTACAAATATCCTCGAGGAGAAGGATGGAAATGTGGTGTGCTGAACACTACAATTTGTCCTACCATCACTACATGTACGTGGCAGAACAACTTTTTTCTGATTAAAGAATATGATTAAGCAACACCCATTCGATGATTACAACCAGACGCTCCACCTGTTTGCTACAACTGTGGGAACCCTAACACCACAATGGGGCAATCCTGCACCTCGTCACGGATGGAAGATAATGATAGAATACGAATAACGTATGTTAAGAGCAAAAGCAATATCCATAATGGTGAAGAAGGTAGAGCAGACCTCTATATTCCAGAACATGCAAACTAAAGGTCTGATAAACCCTCGTTCACTACACGGCTAATGCTTCACCCTTACGTCTGCAATGGGATTAGGGGGAGGGCAAACGCCTGTAATAGTAAAAGTATATGAGTGATATAACGCGAATCGGTAATTTGTTCTACGGAGAGTTTCGTAGTGGCTTTGGTGGAAATGTGATAGGGGTTGGAGGCATAAGTGTTGCCATAACAACTCTTGTTACAAGATACGGAGGCTTACAAATCCTAATAGAGTATGACTAACATCATCATTTATCAGCGTTGTGGCGACCGCGACAAGGAAGCCTATTCGTTCAGTCGGTGCAGCGTTTATACCATCCCTGCCAACCCGATGAGCGACCGCATACAAAGAGTAATTTTAGAATACGAATAAAACCAAGACAATATGATAACAAAACTCAATTTCACTGACCGCACCATCAAGAGCTATGCCATCCGCAAGCTCACGCCCAAGGAATGTTTTCGCTTGATGGGTGTCCGCGACAACGTAGTCGGCATGATGCAGACACCACCATACGACCGTATGTTCGAGAGTATGCGCCGTGTGTATTCTGCAAAAGGCTTATGTCCAGACAAGTGGCTTTATACAGAGTTTTTTATCATCAAGTTTAAGTGATATGAGCTACAAAGAAATAGTTTTAAATTACATAAAAACTCACGATGTTACGTATTTTCTTAGGACAAATATAGAAGATTGATTAAGGAAATGTAAATCTGCCGACGAGGTGTATGAGTTAATTCTTAGAATTAATCATAGGATTAATATTGTAAATTGCTTCGAAAGTGGATTTCGTGGTCATGTACCTATACGTTTTTCAGACGAAATAGCCAGTTATGATATTTTGACAGTATCAAATAAAAAGACGCCCCAACCCGGTCATCACGACTGAGTGGGGGCTTTTTTCAAAAACTTAAAACATAATAACTAAAACCCATAAAACTATAACCTATTAACTAACCTATCTAAATATTCGTCCAGTTCTTTCGGGTACCACACTTTTTCGGTAAACCCGAGTCGTTTCTTTCCAGCCGGCAACTTCCCATCCTTCACATATCTTCTAAAAGTAGAAGATGGCAGCCTGGTATATTTACAAGCCTCAGCAAAGCTGATAGCCTCATCCTTGTTGGCCATCCGATGGAGATAGTCAAACAGAAAGGCCGACTGCGTTCTGTTGATAAGACATCTGCCAGACCTTATCCTGTCGTGAAACTCCATCAACAGGTTGTCTATAGCCTCCAACTCCTCGCTTATCTTCACCATATCAATGTCGTTTATACAGCTTCACACCAATCACGAAAAGCAGCGCAATCACCAATGCGGCAAAAAACTTCCCCATCGCAACAAAGATCCTTTCGCTCCTACTCATCTCCTTCTCCACAGGGTAAGCTACGTTCACACTGTCACGTTTCACGACTGTGTCCTTCTTTACCTTATATATATTATGATACCTGTACCTATACAATGTCTTGTTTACGTACATGGTATCTCCCTTTCTCTCCACATATACCGAGTCTTTCAGATACACGATGTCCTTTCTTACGGTCGTGTCCACCCTCGTTATGTACTCAGTATGGATCTCAGGCACACTCACGTACTTCGTCTTGCAGCCTCCAAGTACCAATCCGGCAAATACCATTATAGCTATACTCCACTTCATGCGCGCAACACCTTTTTACATTTTGCCAACCATCTTTTCCTGCTCGCCAGTCCGTTGGTACCTCCGTTAATGCGTTTCGTCACAGCCACCACATCGTCCTTGTCGGCCAACTCGTTCAGTCCGTGCTTCCACCACCACCAGGCACCACTCTTTGTTGCACCGAGCGGCTTTTCCAGCAGTTCCGGATTCTCCATGATGTCGCCCTTGCAATATCCAGAGTCCTGATAAGCCTTGTAGTTGGCTCTGCCTGTAATGTGTAGCATCCCTCTGCCCTTATATCTTGCGCCATCACCCTTCATGTTGTTACCGAGCATCTTTCCAAGCCTTCCTTCCTCATATTTTCGGAAGTACGATGGATTCCCGAGTTCTCTCATACATCTCAGCCCGTTGGTCTCATGACATACCTGAGCCATGAAGTGAGCCAGTCTCAGGGGTGTATTGATATGAAAAACATCACACCACTCGTTGATATAATGCAGAAAGTAGCTCACTCTGTCCCAGTCCTCCAAGATTTCATACATCTGCAGTCTCGTTATCTTCATTTCTCTGCCTCCTGCTGTTTCTTTAGCACCTCAGCAAAAGCCTTTGCCAGGTCGTCTTTGTTCTCCAATAGTATGCTTATTGTCTTTTCCTGCTTACGTATCTCTGCCTTCTGCCATGACTTTTCTCTCACGCTCATGAATTCGCAGAACACGCAATACCCTGCCCATATCATCGAGAATACCGGGAACGGAATCACGATGCAGGCTATCAGGTCTATGCACACAGTTACCATGAATGGCGAGAAATACTTTCTTGCCTTGTCGCAGGTTTTCTTTAGCCCCTTGCTGGTCGTAGCCTCTCCGTTCTGTCTCGCTTTCTTGATGCCGAAGAACAGGTCTACGGCCATAGATACGATAAGAGCACCCATACAGATAGCTATCACCAGCGCCGATCTGTATAGATGCTCTTGCAAAAATGTATGTATTATCTCTGTCATATCTTTGATTTTTGTTGCCTACAAAGATATGCGATTTTCTTTTACATTTTTCTCTTAGTAGTCTTACCTATCCCATCATGTACCAGAATATCTTATCCGTAGGATGGACAGTATCCTCGTCATTCAGAAAACTTACCGACAACTCGCTCATCATCCCAATCAGACTGCCTTTGTCCTTCGTCCATTTTCTCACCAACTCTATGTGGTTCGAATACATCAGGTTCATCGTTACCGCGAAGTTCCATAGATTGTAGTCCGGTATGTCCTTCCATACGCTTCTGTACTCCTTTTCTATATCCTCGTAGCCAACAAATGGAGCATAGCTCCTGTGTGTATCACTGTCGTAGTAGTACATCTGTGAGATGCAGCCTCTCGCTGTCAACTCGTCAAAATGACTCACTCCGTTCTTGTAGTATTGTATGGCTCTGTAGGCATTCTCCTCCTGCTCCTTACTCATACCACACTCTCCTTCTTCCAACATTCTAAGCGCATTTCGTACCTCGCTCAAAAGTAAGTTTAATGAATCCATAAATGTAAAGTATAATCGTGAATATAATAAATATATTATGCGCCTCTATCTGTTCCGGGCGTATCATCCAGCTCTTGTAGTATATTCTGATGGCATTAATACCGAAAAAATAAAGGAAGGGTATTCTGAACATCCAGCAGTATTTATAGAAATAACTCGCTGGCAGCATGGCAAGCGGCATATAGACATAAGCCAGTATATAAAGCCATATCACGCAGTTGCCGTTCGTATCCGTGTCAAGGATAATTGGACGCGAATATCTCGAATAGCCCCAAACTCCGTACCAGTGACCGAGCATTAGAGGGATGGGCATCCATTTCACACCAATCTCATACAGCTTGAATATTCCTCTGTCAAGCAACCGCGAACGTATCGCACGCCGCTCTTCTTCCGAAATCGGACTTTCTTCTTGTTCTGTTTTCATAACTTACAGTTTTTATTAATTTTTGGTTGGTTTGAGTTAATTATGTATCAAACATGTCTTTTACATTACAATTCACTGCAAATATAGGCATTTTTGCAACAAATCATTGCTTAAATAATATCTTTTTAGTATATTTAACTATAAATATACTACCGCTTATTTGGATTTTATCTAAATAAGACGTATCTTTGCAGCGTACTATAATAAATAACCTATGCCAAGAAGAGGATTTGACCTTACAGTCGCTATGAGGCGCGATTTACTTAGCGCCTACAGGCAAGTCTACACCAACTGCCATTCTCAGAAGGAGGCGTGGATCAAGACGGCTCGTCATGATGCTCCTCGGTTCTATGTCAGCCCCAAAACGGCTTACAATGTCCTGCGCTATATGGTACGAGGCGATTTCACTGTGGTCGATGCCAAGAGTCCAAGAGAGCAACGTATGTACTACGAACTGTTCCGCAGACTCGACAAGCTGTCTCAGCAGAAGGAGTTCATCGGCAAGTCACTGTGGTTCATCACTCCATTCTTGGTATCTCAGCCTGCGCCAGAGTTCTATGCAAGTATAGAAACAGTGCGAAAGGCTATTAGTTGCGGAAAGAAATATGGAGAATATTATCATCACAAAGAAATCTTCGGCAAAGACAAACTTTCTGATAAAGACCTTGCTCACTTGCGTAAGTCTGGCGGTTTTCATCGCCAGTCCAGATAATGCAGGCTTCTTCCCAGGAAGTAGCTTCGTCTCTCATCTTACATATTCGTTTTGTCACGCCAACATTTTTCATCTTGCAGCCAACCTCGTTGTCCTGTGGTCGCTGCGCAATCGTATATGTCTTTGCGCAAGCCTCTTCGCTGCGGTTTTGGCGAGTTTCTTGCCGACGTATGTGTCTCAGCCCACTGTCGGGCTCTCGGGAGTTATCTTCGCTGCCATAGGCATCATGTGGGGTAAGACTGGCAGATTTTTTGACTCCTGTTACGTGGTTATGCCTTTCATTGTTCTCACGATGCTCATACCTGGAGTCAACGGCATACTTCACTTCTATGCATACATCATTGGTTTTATCATCGGACGTATTGTTACTAAATATTCACACATTCCATACTTTTGAAGTAATTTGATGTCACTATTCTAAGAGGCGGCTGCTCGTGATGAGTAGCCGCCTCTGTTCTCTTGTCTTATTTATCTTCTCTCCGCTTCTGTACCTCTATCACGGTTCCAGCATACGAGTCAGACGCTCGAAACCCAGTAAGCGTGTATCTTATCTTGAAGTATGCCCAAGGCTTACCTCCAAGACTGTTCAGCTTCCTCCAATGTTTGGCATTGTTGCTTCCCCATACTTCCAGTTTCACCTTGCCGTTATCCGATGCGTCCATAAGGTGTTTGACGGACCTAAGCGATTTCTGCATAATGCTTCCTCCCAGTTTCAGGGCTCTTGTCGTAACGGTTCCGCTGTAAGTATTATCGTCATGAACGATGTCCGGCTTGGTCGTAAGAGAATAGACGTTTCCGTCCGTATCTTGTATCAGATTGTCTGGGTAGTCGTTCGCCACCGCCTTTGCCTTCACTCCGTTCTCCACTACAGAAAATGTCTTGTCCTTCATGTTGTATATATACTGCCATGGGTATACCTTGCTGTATATCCTTAGGAGTGAGTCTCTGTAGTCGTAGGCTATAATGCAGTCCTTTAGATAGTTAGCAAATCCGCCATCCTGCATGCTTGACCTTCCTTTAAGCTGTTCACTCATACAAGCAACTTCTGCTCCGCTCGCTGCCATCAACCCCTTCTCCGAAGCAAAGTACACCAGTTTGTCAGTAGGCACAAGTGGAGTGTTCTCAAGACATACTTCTCTCGATATGGGGTGTATGCTGCCGTACATTCCTTCGTTAGTCACGCTCATGGCGTATATACCTTCTGATGTGAATACCATCAGTGGATATTGACCGAACTGTCCCTGACTGATAGCCTCTGTGTTCGCTATGATCCCAAGTATGCTTCCCGTTCCTACGGTGTTATCTCCACTCGCTTCAAATAGGAATGGGTTGTTCACCACAGAAGTGTAGATATTTGGGTCAAGCGTCTCGTGTGCGTTCGGATCCACCACCGGCCTTGCATTGTCGTCTTCAAATCCTTCATACGTTATTCTCGGGAATGGAAGTTTGTCAAAGCAGTATGCTCCGTTCAGCCTTGGGTGTACTTTCAGTTTTATGTTGGCTGCGCTCCCAGTGTCCTTGTCTATAATCAGCATTTCTGTTGCGTTAGGGTCTGGGTAGTATATCCAGCTGCCTATCATCTCTGGTAATGCCGTGTAATACCCGTCTGCTTTCACCCATGCGTCCATTCCGTTAGCTACTATATGTGTGTATATTTCGTATTCCTGCTCATCAGGGAAAGGCTGAATAACGCCCTGCATTCCAGGTTGCTCTCCTGTTGTGATAGGAATAAAGTCGTTGAAACCGCTGAATGGTTTTCTCTTCACACCAGTCATATTAAGACGGTTATTGTATGGGTAAACTTTCTTCGCCACCATAGTTGCCCATCCGTAATAATCATCCGTCTTTAGCTGCTCTTGCTCAGTCAGCGTTTCTACCACATGCTTGGCTATAGGAGCATATTCAAGTTTACCGTTCGCATCATCTGTATTTATCGCAAAGAGTTTGTAGAATTGCGTCTTGCTCATCAACGCATCTATAATCTCCATGTCCGATTTCACATGTTTAGGCATAATAACCGACCTCGCTTTGTAGTCATCATATGTAAACTTATAACTTTGATTAAGGTCTAAAACAGGTACATCTAATGTTCCACCGCTTAAATTTTTCTGTTTGCCAGAAACTTGGTTCATATAGCAGTAGCCATCCATTTCTAACGGCTCTTTAAACACGAAATCTCCATCTATATCAAAAGGCCTTACTTCATCGGAAGCAAACACTACAATCTCTTTCACAATGTCTTTCCAGTTGTCAGCACCCTCTATAGATGCTTTGTAGTATAGGTCACTATGCCCGATGTCGTATATAAAAAAAATAGCTGCACTACTATTAACGTTCTCTAAGTCTAATGTCTGCCTGTTAACAGATTCTTCATAATTTTCCCCATTGTGACGGTATGGTGCTATTTTGAAGTTTCTGTTGATTGTAGGACATACAAGAATAGGGTTGCTGATTCTTGCATAAGAACCATCGTGCAGTTTTAGAGCATATCTTACAAAGAATGGGAAGCAGAACTTGTTTGTTTCTTTTGCCTCCTTTATCATAGACGCAACATGACCCTGTACGGCTGTTTGGAAATATTTAAACTTGTTTACATCGTTTATTGGCTTATAAGTCCAGTAGGTTGAGGTTTTACTGGTCGTTACGCTGGTCAGGCTTCCAGAGTCGTCGTAGTAGGCTGTTTTCTTGCTTGTTTCACAGAACTCTCTTATATCGAGAGCAGTTGTCTTGCCGCTTCCTATTCCCAGGTTGTTGGCAAGCGTTCTGAATTCCACCTTTGGCTTTGGGAGTTCTGTTCCCAGATCTACATACTTCGTACCTTTGAATAACAGGTAATGTATGCCGTTCTCTGTAACACATATCAACGTATTGCCCACACTCGTTATCTCAGAAGGTTCTCCGATACTAAACGTCTGGCCGCTATCAATGTCTATCCCGTCATCCGTCATTTTGTAGCAGATGATAGATTGCGAATGCTCCACCTTTGCAATAAGGATTTTGTAATCTGCCATCTTGTGTACATACATGATTGTAAATGATGTTTGGCCGATTTTCACTGGTTTCTGAACAGGCTTCAACTCTCCGTCTCTGTAGATAAACCCGTCACATACCTCCAGCTCGTTGTCCTCACTCATCATGTCACTGGGCACGTTGGTCATACCCTTGCCGAAACTCAGCACTTTTCTTTCTGTATTCCTTTCCATAATAGTCTTTCGTTTTAGAATTTTGCCATCGAGTGTACGCGGTCTCCCTTTGGCGTGTCGCTCTTCTTAGGTGCCCATCTTGGTTTCTCCATGTCGTTGGCGCTCACCCATAAGCCTATTGCCGTACTCATCAGCACATCATCATGGTTGCCGTTACCTACAATGTTGCCAAGGCTTCCGTCGTCGTGCCGCTCATATATCCTCAACTCATGATACATCTCTCTGTCTGGTTCCTTCCACAGCATATCGTCCACATACTGCTCCAGGTTGTCTATCACCCAGCCTTTCGTTAGCTTGTTCGTTTGAAATCCGTACTTCGCCAGCACATTGTCCTTCACATCCTCAGGACTCGATGTTCTCTGATACAGATTGTCATAGTAGTAGGCTATCTCGTTGATGATACTTCCAAAGTGATCGCCCTCTGTGTTGTTGTTCTTCTCGCGGTCTGCCGTGTTGCTTTCTATAACCAGTAGAGCATCGTCATAGAAGTGGGCCAGTGCTGCCGCCATCCACGCTATGCGGTCGTGCCTCTCGTGACCCCTCCATCTCGCCACAACCTCAGGCTTGCCTTTTATCGTAGGTATCATGCCGAAACGGTCTATCACTGTCATCACCGTGTAGTCTGATGTTGATGACTTACCGCCGATATCCACACTCACCACATATCTGTTCTCCACCTTCAGCTTGTTGGGCGCAGCCCATATCTTCAAGCATCCAGTTCCGTCATTCCTTATACTGATAGATGATTTCTGTATAGTGCTGTCGTTCTTGTTTCCGTCTACCACGATGTCTGCCGTGTACATCGGGTCTTTCTTGTAGCGCTTCTGCAGGTCGTCTATGCTGTATGGATTGAATACGAGGTTACCTGAGTTTCTAAAGGCATCCTCCTCGTCTATTGGTGCCTCCGTGGCACAGAAGGAGTGCGTGGTGAACTTGTTGCGGAAGTTTCTGTACCACTCTATTGCCTGCATACAGGCACCCTTCTCCCACATTCGCCAAAAGAACTTACCTGTCTCTCTGTATCCTCTTGGGTTGGTGCTCCTATCTTTATTCTGCAGCAGCCATCTCGCAAAGGCTCGTTCGTCCTTCACCTCCTCCATGTCGTGTTCTATGAAGTAGCATGGAATGAAGATAAACGAGTAGGCATCATTATTGTCGGGGTTCATGGCGAGCTGGCACTTGTCATAGAAGAAGCCAGAGTTACCCTTTCCTGTACTCTCGAATACCTCAAGGTTGTCCTCTTGGTTTCTGATACCACCAGAGATAGAAGAAATCACACCTTCCGGGTCATGCTCAGGCGTTTTCTTCCAGTATGCCACCTCAGAGTAGTGTGCGCAGTGGAAGTTGCTACCGCGCACAGAGTCGAAGTTTTCAAATGATGCAACAGTCAGCGTACTTCTTCTGATGGCTCTCATTCCGTCCGTAACTTGAAAGTCGTCAGGCGAGTTCTCGTATGGCGAGAATTGCAACTTTGAACCGGGACAGCCCACTGTCCATCCAGGCTGGTTCTCCAAAGCCTTTCTGTACATAGCCTTTATCTTCTTGGCCGTATTCTTCTGTTGAGCCAGCACGATAGCGTTCCATCCGTCCCTCCTGTAGTCTTGTATCCACTTGATGTATAGCTGCGTCAGGGTCGAACCGCCCCATTGTCTTGCTTTCAGAATTACCACCCTGATGGCTGCTCCACTGGTGCGCAAATCTTCGAATATTTTCAGCAGCTTTCGCTGTGGATAGTTCAACTTGAAGGGCACCATGTTTCCCGTTATCTTGTCCTCTATCTTGTCTGTGGCGTATAGAGCGAACTCTGGGTCCTCACGAAACCTCACCTTCATAATCTCAAAGGTCAGTATCATGATGAGCTGCTTGGTATATCTGCTGCCTTCGTCATAGTCTCGCCTCCACACACGGATGATAAATTCCCTCAGACTTCCCAACTGTCTCAGCTGTCTGTACAGCAGTGTGCGCATACACTCCTTCGGAACCCACATCTTCTTGATCATGAAATCCGAAAGCTCCAGCACCTCCCTATGCTCAAAGTCATAGCAGTTCTCGCCAGTCCATGGGTCATACGTGCCGTAGATTTCTTCATATCTCCGTCTGTTCTCCCTTACAAGTTCGTCTATCTCTGCCTCTTTAACTATCGCCATCTGCTAATGATTTTAGTTCCTCAAAGTCAGCGTCCTTTATCTCTGGCACCTTCGAAACGTCTATCTCATTATTCTCTCCCACTTTGGTCATACTCAGCGCTGCCAGCTGTTTAAAGTCCTCGTCCAGTCCGTGCGTCACACTCACCTCGCTCTGCTTTGGTATCATGTGCTTCATCAGGTCTTTGTATATGGTTGCGTATGTCTTGGGGTCATACTCGGCCAACTGGTTCATGCAGTCCTCAAACTTCTCTTGATGACGGGCAAGGAAGTCTCTCAAGAACTCCTTTTGGGCGCTCTTCGTGGCGGGAAGTATACGCTTGGCTTTCTCGCGCTTCTCTGCCATCACCTCCCTCACCGTCTTTATGTCGCTGTAGTCCTCCATGTTCTCTAAAATGGTTTATAGGGTTTATGCACGCTGCCTGGTTTCGTAGCATTCGATGCATCCAGTATGTCTAATTCTGCATCTTCTACCTCTGCAGCCTTGTCTGCCGTCAGCGGATCCTTGCTCGTCAATGTCAGTTTGAAATATTCATACAGCGCCCCTGCCGCTATATAGTTATGTATGGCCTGCACCAAGGAGTCATACCTCGTATCATCCCAGTAGTCTGGCATCCTTAGCCATATTTCCTGTTCGTCCCACTCCTTGATGGAGTTGTCTCTTACAACACCCTCCTTTTTCATCAGATAGGCTGCCAACAATCCTTCTACTTTCTTCATGTACTTGTCAAACCATCTGTAGAACAAAGGCCGTTCATGGTCATTCTCACTTGTCGGAATGGTTTCTGCCTGCGAATCGTTGATGCTTCTGCGGCTTCTACTCAGCAGGTTTGTCGTCGCATCTATGTCGTACCAAAGCTGGTTGGCATACACAAAGATATGCTTGTCTGTGTGGTAGCGGGTCGCAATAGGCTGCTTCGGTGCAAAGGGGTTGGGCGTTGCTTCCCATCCTCTTTCCCTGTCATGGTGCATGGGGTGCAATGTATTGAATTCCATATTACTCCTCCTTTGTTACGGTTATCTCTATTTCCCTCTTTAGATTGTCGCTATGACGGGAGAAAATGGTTACGGTTGTCACACCTGTATTTATAGGAACGAGACAGAAAGCATGAGGCTCGGAACTTCTTTGTACTTCAAGAATGCTGGGGTTGCTGCTTCTTGCTTCAATATCGTCTATTGCGCTATCGTCAATAGAATAGGACAGGGTGGTTTCCTTATTGCTAAGTTCAATAGTCACAACGCCTCCGTTGTCGCTTCCATCCACCTTTGCTGTCAGCGTCTTGGTGTATGGTATGGTTGGAACGGACGGACCGCTCAGCACAAAGCATCTGCGAATGTTCTGCTCGTCAAATGTCAATGACTGCAAATAAGGTTCAGCCTGTTTAAGGTTGGTAGTTTTTAACCACCACTGATATATCATATAGTCTTCCACATACTTTGCCACTAATCTTGCCAAAGTATCAGAGAGGGTTCCGTTGCACCTGCGAGATACGACAATAACAAACTCTACTATATCATCATCCTTATCGTTGTAGTAGATAACGTTATCGCCTGATGTCTGAGCGTTTGGAGCTAAATAGTCTGCCAGTATAACCTTTGTAATCTCCAATGCTGATTGGAAATCGTGTGTTAAAGTGTTTTCGTGAACCGCTTCGTCGCCTGCAGCTTCGTTAAAACTCGTCTTGACGGCTCTGTCGTCTGTAGCGCCATCTATCTTTGCCTTTAGGTAGGTTACCCTCTTTACCTCGTCAACTACTACCGATTTGATAATTTGAAATTTTAATATCATATCTTTCCTTATTTAATGGTTTCTAACTGAGGATCACTCTCAATGGAGCCTGTCATATCTTTCAGCGTTTTAGCTCCAGCCGAAGGAGCTTCTTTGTCGAATACAAGTTTTATCGCATCTTTCAGAAGCATATTTGCTTCGTCCGAATACACTTTGGCTTGCTCTGTACCGCTCAAAGTCAACACCATATAGGTTGTATATGCTCTCACATATCCTCTAAAGCAACTCTCGAAAGCATTCTTGTGTCCTTCGTTTAGTCTGATAACATTGAAAGTGACTGATGCAGGAAGAGAAGAGTCAATATACGTTTTTACGACTGGTGCCAGTTCGCCCGCAAAACTGCGAACTGCAGATTCTATGTATTGCCTTATCACAACTTTCTCTACTGCCGATAAAGTCGTGTTTCCAAACAGAGAATCGCCTGCCTTGTCTTTCTGCCTCTTTGCGATAGCAGAAACCTGCTTAATCACATCGCTTTCGATGGATTCCATGCTGATGGTTATCAATTTTGTCTCTTCTGCCATATCGCTTTATGCTGATTGTAAATACTCTTGTGCTTGTTTCACCGTTTCCTGGTTGGCACCCTGCACCACTCCGTTCTCTACCTGCCCACCGCCTTGTGCTATTGCTAATTGCTGTTGATGCTGATACATCTGTTCAAGCTGTGCCTGCTGTTCCTGAACACTCGCAAGAAGCTTGTCTGCAAATGGAGCATTGATGTTCTGCAGATACTGCACCACGTTGATAGCACCCATTTGCAGCAACTGGTCAAGTTTGTCGTTTATCTGAGACTGATATGTGGTAGAGGCTGCTGCATTCTTTATACTTGTCTTGAAGTGTACGTCTCTTGCCGTATATCGGTCGTAGAATATGGTGCTGTTGTTGTCTTTGTTCAGTATCTTTCTGCCGTTCTCGTAGTACTGCTGTATGGTCATGCACTTCTTGGTGGCGATCTTCTCTGCGAACACGTCCATATCCGATAGAATTGAGTACAGCGAGGTGGTGGCGTTCTGTGTTTCCTGAGCATATCTCGATGCAGATGTTCCTGCCGATGGCGTTTTTCCTTGCAGAGCTCCGCTCACGTTCGACACTTCATGTATCAGGTTCAGCTCTATCTGCAGCAGCTCGTTGGCGCCAATGTTCACCGCATTCGAGGTGATGATGTCAGGCTTCACTTGTGGCATATTGGGCCTTGGTGTATAGAAACACAGTCCGTCATACTCCACTATTTCTTCGGCAAACTCTGCCGGACTCTTGCCGCCAAGAACTGTGGTTGGTATCATCCACACACCCTTCGAGCTGCTTCTTATCGCCATGTCGTTCATTACTATCAGGCGGTTGATGTATCTCTGCTGGTCTATCACGTTCGCTAAGAATGGGTGTATCTTGCCGTTGATATACGGGAATAGCTTGATTGTAAACGGATGGCTCTTATAGTCGTATGGGGTTTCCCCCTTGCACAGCACGGTTCCGTCTGGTGCCATATAGGTGTAGTACCAGTATTTGTCCGCTACTTCTTCCGATACGATGTAGGCTCTCTCGTCTTCTGGCACACCCATATCGTCATACATATTCTTGCGCTTAATATTGTCCGATCTCAACTTCTCTATCATGGCCGTATCGTCCATATCTACCTTGAAGTACGAGTTGTTGGCGTTCGTAGCTATAGGGTCAAAACATTGTAGTCGCATCTTGGTCTCGGTAGTCCATACCTCTATCACTCTCACGTAGTGGTTCGACTTATTGGTGTGGTCAAAGCTTATGTTTCCAAGGTTCTTCTCCTCGTTGAACTCATACCCCACTCCGTCATCACTCACGTCTTGTATGGAAAAGATGCTGTCAAGGTCATATATCGTCAGTCCAAACTCCGGTCGCGCAAATTTCTGGTACAAATCTTCTCTGCTCACGTCATGCAGGCAACCTATCAGGCTGATGTCCTCATGTCTCGGGTCGCTGCCGCACTCGAAAAACATAAAATCAGGCTCCATAAGCTCCGTCCACGCGTCAGGAAGTTCGAGCTGCTTCGACTCCCACCCCTCTCTTGCGTACATTTGGCCGCCTATCACATAGTCCTTGATGGCGTGATTCAACAGGTCTTGCATATACGTTGACTGCCAGTTGCATTGCAAGGTCGCGCTCATCATGTCGTTGATAGATCTTGAGTCGTTGTCCCTGGCAAAGCAAACGGGTTCCGTCCCTTGCTTGGCATAGAGGCCGCCTATAGACTCCAGTATGCTCGCCATCACGTTATTGCTCATCGGCGTAGTGTTCTTTCGCTCCATATACTCCCGTTCAGTCATGTAGACGTAGGAGCCGTGATCCCACACCTTGATGGTATCTCCCCATTGGTCTCCCATGCAGTATCTCATGGTTCTCGCCCTCGTCTCTCTTACACCACTCAGGCTGTTCCATGCGCTCCTGCATCGCTGCAATAGCTCCATGTCGTTACCATGCGCTTGCCTCGATGCCCGGTTGATTACAGAACTGTACAGTTTCTTTCCAGGCATTACCCTGCTAAGAGTCAATATCCTTTCTTTTGTCATTTTTATATACAGATTCTTGTTGTTTTAGCGCAAAAATAAGAAATGTATATCCTCTCTTTGCCCATTGTTACCCATGTACGATTACCCTTGGTTACTAACGGAAAACCAATCCTGTTTTTTCGTGATATTTGCAGAAATATTATTTACATAATTATTTTTTAAAATGACAAAGGAAGAACAAGCTAAAATGATTGAAGCTGAAGAGGCGGCAAAAGCCACTTCTGCCGACACGGAACACGGTGCTCCTGCTGAGGACGAGCGCCCTAACCGCACGGCCTTCTCCAAGCGTTTCTCTAAGCGCCATTCCGACATCGACTTCGAGGACAAGGAGGCCCGCTATGGCGCCATGAACGACGATGCCGATATGCTCTCCAAGTACGAGGAAAGTGGAAAGGTTCTCTCAAAGATGCTCGACAGTAACAAGTGGCTGGCGGCTATGGTGATCGACTCTACACGGAAGAATATGCATCCTTTCGAATGGATGGCTTCGCAGGGTATCGATATCAAGGCGGCACTCGAAGATGAGGAGCTTGGAAAGAAGGTGGCTACTCAGATTACCAAGTTTCAGGAAAAGGTTGCCGAACAGGAGAAGCACTCGCAGCTGCTCGATGACAATCTCCGAAAGTCTTACGAAACGTTACAGGGTTTGGGACTCTCTGACGAGGAAACTAACGACCTTTGGGGCAAAGTGTTTGGCGTTATACAGGATGCCGAAGATGGCAATATCTCTGCCGAAACATGGAAGCTCTTTAAGAACGCATACAGCTACGATGCTGACATTTCTTCGGCTCGCGAGGAAGCTGCCATGCAGGCTCGTAACGAGAAGATCCAGAACAAGGTGCGCTCATCTAAGACAGAGGGAGGTATGCCTCCTTCTCTTGCCAATTCCGGAAGCGGAAACGAGCCTGCTAAGGCCATAAAGCGAGAGAGTTTCTTCGATGACATCAGGAGCAATTAACAAATAACATTTTTAATAGTATATAACATGAAGAAAGTAATGAATTATTTTTCCTTTCAGTCCGTCTTAAAGATGGTGCTGATGTTACTCGCAGTTGCAACGGGTGGTGGCGTTCTCGCTTTGGCCGACAATGTTGAGCCACAGATTGGCAACGAGGGCGTTGAACCCGCATCTAAGGAAACGGTTGAGGCGAAAGAGCCTGTCAATCCTGATACTAACGACCGATTGAGTCCAGGCGGTAAGAAGGATGGACAGGACCTAACAGGATCTCAGGCATCATCCACTCAGCTTCGCGAGGGTGGTCTGCTCGAAAAGGAGTGGGACTCCGAAATCGTCAAGTTCTATCCTTTCAAGACTCCTATCCTCTCTATCGTTCGCCAGATGGCAAAGACCGTCAATATCAAGAACTGGTCTGTATCTCACCAGCGTGTGGGTGGAGAGACTCTTGATGGTCAGGTTACTCAGAAGATTGTAGCTGGCGATACAGTAGAAATCAACTCTACCAACTTCTCTGGATCTATCCGTCCTTTCTACAAGGGCACCACTGTCATCGTGTCGGGTGTCCCTGGTTACAAGGAAGGTTCTAAGACTAAGACAGAGGGCACACTCATGCTCTACGTCATTGAGTCTAACGGAAAGAAGGCTGTCATGCAGGCCGTTAATGGTATTCCTAAGAACGAGGGAGATACGCGCGAGAACCTCGACAACATGACTTGTCCTGAAATCCCAGTAGGCACTACTCTTCTCGCTGCTTCTTCTGCGGCTTCCGAGTCTCAGCTTACCATTACCCCAGAGAACTTCCAGCCTCGCGAGAAGTCTGTCTATGTACAGAAGAAGTTGCTCAACATCGTCTTTACTGACGACTACGAAAAGGTAAAGAAGGAGCAGCCTATCACGGTGGCAGACCTCAAGACAGATGCCATCATCAAGTACAATCTCCGTGCTGAGCGCACGTATCTGATGGGCATTAAGTCTCGTTTCAAGGCTGAGACTGGCGATGGCCAGATAGAAGATGTATACACCTCTGAGGGCATCATCAACCAGCTTACCAACACTTATGCCATTGGTGACGAGTATACTCTCTCCGACCTGATTGCTATCTCAAAGTTGCAGTTCACAGAGTTCTCTGAGAACAACCGCTGCTTTGCTTTCTGTGGAAAGAATGCCATCGAGAGACTTGAGAATGTCAAACTTGAGGGAAGTCATCAGAACGACTTCATCAACCACAATGAGTTCGATTTGTCGTTCAAGCGATTCAAGGACACATTCGGATCTATCGACTTTATCTGGGCTCAGACACTCGACCTTATGGGATTGTCTGACTTCATGGTCATCTTCGACCCTAAGGCTTCACGCCGTTACGTCAAGATTGGTAAGCGCGAGCAGACCAACGATATGTCCAAGGGTGGAGGAGAGGTCCGTGACGCAAAGCGATGGATTCACCAAGAGGCAGACTCTGTTGCTCTCCGCGGTTACAACTCTATCCTTGTCGGTCCTGCAAGCAAGATCAACAAGATTGCTACCGAGTCTTTGGGTGCAATCATCTCTGCTGCAAAGCTTCCTGCTACTCCTTCAAAGGGTATGAAGGTGGCTCTTACTAAGGACTATGTCAATGGTGCGACAACCTACGAGGCTGGTACTGTCTATTACTACGATGGTTCAGCTTGGTCTATATACGCAGGTCAGGACGTGGCTGCGTAACGTGAGCTCTTTTTCATTTCAACCAATATATATTTACTCGTTCTGGGGGCGGGTGCGGTAAGCCTCGCCCCTTTTTAAATTCTAAAGTAATATGATTAAAACATACAAGGCGAGAGTCAGCAATAATAATGTAAGTTATCTGCTTGAAGGAAAGCAGGGCAACAAGGTACGATACAACTTCACTAACGGCAATGTGGTTATCAATAAGTATCCGTCACTGACACTTCGCAACAGATACTGCCAGGATCTCCTGGAGTCCAACCCTCTTTTTCTTAACAACACCATCATTCTCGAGCACGCCGAGGAGGAATACCCGGGCGAGCAGGATGCTCTTGATAAGGAGAAGCAAGAAGCTGGGCAGGCGCGCGATGCCGATCCTGAAAAAGAGCAGACTTCCGAAAAAGACACCGATGAGGCGGAGCCTGAGAAGGAACGGGTGATGGGTGTTGTTTCTACTGCAGACGTTATCGAATATGTCAACAAGCGCTTTGATAAAGATTACCGCACTTTGGCTAATGCCATGAAACAGGCGTCAAAGTACAACATTATCTTCCCCGACTTCGAGCCATAATCAGCTATATATAAATAAGGTATAATGAAAGTAGATGAAATCATAAAACAGGTCCGATGGTGTATTGACGAGGAAACTTCTGGTACATCTTATATCGCAGACGATAAAGATGACGTGTACATGGAGAATATCATCCGCGCAAAGATTCCTGATGCATTACATTGGATTGCTATTACTGCTTCCGCTTCTTCGGTGCTTTCCTCATCTTCTTCTACACAGAAGAATGCTTCTTCCGATGTGGCATCTACAACCGCTACTATGACGGTAACTTCCTTTGATGGGCACGAGGATATTGGCGTTATAACAATGCCTTCGTCTGTCTCTGTGTTCAATATCAATCGTGTACGTGGCAAGGGGTGGCACAAGGCTGTCATTCCTGTAGAGGACACCTCTGATGAGGCACTGATGATGTTTGATGACACTTCCAAGGGAACCGTCGACAGGCCACAAGCTGCCATCATGCGCGTCAAGCCACTGCAGGTCTTGGTGCAGCCTATGCCTTCCGATGGAACGATTTCCGTATCTTATGTGGGAGTACCTACTGACGTAACAAAGGGCAGTGGCGAGGAGGACGATTCTGTCGAAATCTCCGACAACTTCCGTGGTGCTTTCATCTACTATCTTGCCTTCTTACTTCTTTCTGCCTATGATGATTCTAAGGCTAATCAAATGTATTCTATTGCTCTTCAGCAACTGGGTGCTAACCAAACTAAATAAGATGGAAAAGGTAGCTACTTCATATAGCAACGAAGAAAATGCTTGGGTTTCCGAAGAACTAAGCGTGCATCGCAATGTGTACTTAACAATCAATCTTACCACTCCCGGAAAGGTTGTTATCAGGCAAAATTGCGGTGATGATAAATGGTATAGAGTTCCGATAAAGAGACACAAGGATAATAAATCTTTCTGTTTCAGAATCCGCATACCATCCTCTCAATTCAAAATTAAGATATTTACATCAACTCAACCAAAAGAAATTTGTTATGCCTACATTTAGAGAAGATATTAGGTTAGGAACGAAAGTTCCTCAAATGAAAACGGAAGATTACGAGGACAGGTCTGTAACAACCGAAAAGTTAGCCAACGAAGCTGTTACTTCCGAAAAACTTGGAACAGGTGCGGTGCTGAGAGATAATATCCAGGACGGAGCTGTTGGCACTGACGAGATAGCGAACGATTCCGTAACAACCGAAAAGATTCATGATAAATCAGTCACGGAAATAAAACTTGCAGAACACGCAGTTACTTCAAGTATACTTGGAAATGGATCCGTAGAAAGAGTCAAAATCCAAGAAGGAGCAGTTGGTACTCATGAAATCGAAAATAGTGCCATTACTATCGAGAAGATTGCTCAGGCCGTTTGGGACAAACTCAAAAATGAGTATCTCAGAATAGATGGCAGCAATGTTATGCACAGCGACCTTGTGTTAAACGACCATAATATCAGAGGCGTTAAAGAAATCAGCAACATCAGTGCTCTTCCTATTGTTATAGCCTTTAATAAAGATGGCTATGATGTTAAGTTCGAAAAATGGGAAACAAGCGGAGGAGATGACGATCCATACCCTCGTTCTATTGGTGGTTTTGACGGTGGAACATTTGAAGTTCCATTAGATGTTACAGCAGTTGGCTTTAAAACTCATAACCGCTCTGTGTTAGGTCTGTTAAACAACAATAGCGAGGTTATTACAGCAATGACAGACTCTGATATTGATAGTTGTATCAAAAGTGTATTTGGATAAAAATATTAGAACATGGAAAAATATTTAGATAAAAATAGTGTTTTAAGACTCCTGCAAGGTGTAAAGACACAGATAGACAAGTCAAAGAAAAGTGTCATTGACACAAAGGGAGCAGCGAATGGTATTGCCTCTCTTGACGCAGGAGGTAATGTTCCTCTTTCTCAGTTAGGCAATCTTGACACCACCTTCTTTGAGGTAGTAACAGAACTCCCTACTGATATTCGCAATATCAAAAAGCATATCTATATCCTCAATGGCAACAAGAATGGCGAGAACAATAAATACGCAGAATACATCTACACAGGTGACCTGACAGACGCAGGTAACTTTGATGCAACAAAATGGGAGAAACTTGGTGACTTCGTTCCAACATTCGACCTTCAAGAGTATGTCAAGAAGAACGGGGCTGTGGCAAGGTTGGAATTTTACGACCCGAATTTTGCATCCTGGGAGGAGGATAATGATCATCCGTCTAAAACTGCTATAAGAATTGAGTTTGCCGATGGTTCACACCAATATCTTGTTGTACCTGAAGCCTCAGCACCAATAAACATGCCAAGTTCTAACTCCGAGTTAAGTGACAGCGAAAAAAGCAAGCCTTTTATATCTCCTGGTAGTGCTGGCTTTATGTCACCTTCCGACAAGGGAAAACTTGACAATATAGACCTCAATGCCCTTACTGCATCCATCAATGCTGCCAATACCGCTGCCAATAATACAAACACCGCTATCCAAGCAGCAGATACTGCAACATTAGGCGCAGAGAGGGTTAACGCAGAACTGGAGGGAAATATATTGAAAGTAACGAACCGCAACGGAGAGGTAAAGAGCCTTGACTTTGAGCAATGGGATTTGGAAGAAAAGGTCAACATCTCAATATCAACATCTGTCGAAGGTGTGAGCATAAATGGTGTTGTGGTAAACGTATTCCTCAACGGAGCCACCTCCTCGACAAAATATACATCTGACGCAGAAGGAAAGATTTCTTTTGCTATCCCAAGAGGAACAATATACAAGGTATCGTTCCAAGAATTAAAGAATTGCGACCCTCTTCCTTCTTTGACTTATACTGCTGCGTTAAGAGTACGTGATATTAACGTAGTATACAAGGCTCTTAGCGGAGAAACTGCATCCGTTGTAGTGACTATTGACAAAGCGGAAAACGGAGCAGTCAAGCCTCTGCAAGGAGTGTCTGTTACGTGTGAGGTGACGAATGGTGACACTATAACAACAGAAACTGGTGAAAACGGAAAGGTAACATTCAGTATTCCTTGGGGTAAAACCTATAAGATTACGGCAGGAAAACCTGAAGGCTATTATGCGTTCAAAGGTATCTACGAAAAGAATAACGTTGCGGATGTTGCGGAACATAACCTGTATTATCATTTCTTCCCAGTAACATCAGGTGTATTCATTTTAGATACAGCAGGAGCGCAATATACATTGGATGAATGGCAACAGTCAGGGAAAACGGAAGAAGATGCAGCGTTGGTAAAAATTACCACGCAGAACCTTGCAGAACATAACAGCAGTGTTGGTTTTAGTCCGTCTGCCCTGCAAGCTGGATATCCGAGCAGGGCATGGTGTTCTCAGAATATTCAGTTCAACAATATTCCTGAAAACGGAAATAACACAAATGATGCATTGTATTATGACGGATACAAGTCGTCTAAACTGATACGTGAGGAAGCACAGGAAAGAGGCTTGACGATTCCAGCATTCTCGTATGCATACGAATGCACGGTTGAGATGGCTGGTGAAACGCTGCATGGATATGTTGCATCAGTCGGACAGATGGCTGAGATGAATATCAACAGGACTGTCGTAGATAATGTAATAAAGGCTCTGTATGGAGATACGGCGAAATTATTCAGCCCGTTATTCACGATGGCAAAGTGGACATCTACGCAGTTCAATGCTACGTACGCTTGGTTCTTCAGTAGTTACGCGAGCAGCACCCTCAAGTCGAGCAGCTACGTGGTTCTGCCAGTTTTCGCTTGTTAATCTCTTTATCTCTTCATCTCTTTAAATCTCTTTTCAAAATGGCACTTACAGAGAATTTGTTTATATACAAGGATACGCTATTATTGTGCAAGATACTTCTCAGGTACAGCAAGACCGTCAGCAAGATTGTTAGATACAGCACCTATAATGAGGCTGTCAGTAAGGCTTGCGCAGCACTCGATATGATACGCAGAATCAACGAGAGCTGGACGGAAAGAGAAGAGCGTATTCATGAATATATATTACTCATGTCGGAAGTCAACTCAAGGATCAACCTCCTCACGGATGCCGAGTTTCTTAACAAGAAACAGGCTACCAACCTCAATCATTTATCGGAGAAGGTATTGAGAGAGGCGTATGGTTGGCAGAAGGCAGAGCAAAAGCGCAAAGGTGAGAGTCGTGAAGCTGTATGCAACACGAGGGTGCCGTCACTTTAGTGACAAGGGGTATTAACACGCAACTCTTAATAGAGAAGTGTTCAGACCGTAAAAACGGAGAAAATACCGAGATACGCAGAACAATGCTACGAACGCTTGGAACTTCAGTAGTAACGCGAACAACAACAACAAGTCGAACAGCAACGTGGTTCTGCCAGTTTTCGATTATCAGGCAGTGACGATTATCTCTGTATTTGCCATTTAAAAAATGAAATTTGATAAAGAGTATGTTACAATAGAAGAGGTATATGATGCCTATTACGACTGCTGTAAGCATAAAGGTTCAACACCAGGCTGCATCGAATACAAGATGAACTACATTGCGAATAATTATCAGCTATATATCGACCTTAACTCGATGGAATATGAGATAAGTAAAAGCAAGGCGTTCTGTGTGACGAGACCGAAACTTCGGGAAGTGTTCTGTGCTGCATTCCGAGACAGGATAGTACACCATCTGATTGCGATTAAATTTGCAGACATACTCGAATGCGAAATGACAGACAAGGCGTATGCCTGCCGTGTTGGCAAGGGAACGGATTACGGAATCGCTGATGTAAAGAAGGAAATAGAGAGAGTGAGCGATAACTACACCACGGAAGCGTGGGTGCTTAAATGTGACCTACAGGGTTTCTTTATGAGCATCAATCGCGCTCTCCTTTATAGCCTCCTTGAAAAGGTCATCAGGAAAAAGTATCATGAAAGTGATATAGAATGGTGGCTGTGGCTATGGAAGAAAGTTGTCTTGCATGACCCGACGAAGAACTGTATAAGAGTTGGTTATTTGAGTTTGTGGGATAAGCTCCCTGCTAACAAGTCGCTCTTTACATGCGGTTATGGCAAAGGACTCCCTATCGGAAACCTACCATCACAACTTCTTGCAAACCTTCTGCTATCCAAATTTGATAAACTGATGATAGAGCGAGTAGGTAAAGATGGTGGATATGGCAGATATGTAGACGATTTTGTAGTTATCAGTAGGGATAAAAAATTGCTCCTGAATATCCTACAAGAATCGAGAAACTATCTGTTAGAAGAACTTGGGCTTACACTGCATCCACGAAAGGTTAGCCTACAGAGGACATCGAGCGGAGTGAGGTTTACAGGCGCATTAATTCGCCCAGGAAGAACTCTACCAAACTCACGTACAGTTGAACATCTATATGACGTGATAGATAAATTCGGAATGATGTCCGACCCTAAAGGAGAAGTGCTACAGAGGTACGTAAACCGCATTAACAGCCTGATGGGTGTTCTTGCACATTACGACTCCTTTAATATAAGGAGAAAGGCATGGTCGATGATGCCCTATAAGGACAGAGTTTTCTGTGTTAATATGAAGAAAATTAGAATAATGAATAAATATAAAACGTAAAAGATTATGGAGAAAATTAATTTTATCAAGACTTTTATACCTCAAGGTCAGTACAGACAAAAGTATGAGTACGGAAACATGGTGGTATATCACATCAATGCCGAGTACAGCAAGGAGATGAACGCTTATGAGTGCTACGAATGTACTCTTCCGAAAGCTACTTTCGATGAAACCAAAGTAAGATCTGCATTTGCGCAATTCTCTGCAAAGCTGGATGCCTTGAAACTCGAAGAAGCTAAGGTTGAAAAGATAGCAGAGATAACAGACTACGATACATCGGACAAGGTGAACGGCTTTATGCTGAACGGACTACTTGTTTGGCTCGACAAGTCGACACGAGTGGGACTGATGAACTCAACCACCATTGCTAAGGCAGCAGGTCAGAAAACGACAACTCTGTGGCTTGGAGGTATCAAACTGGTGGTGGATTGCGACAAGGCCATCCAGTTACTCTCTGCGCTTGAGATGTACGCCCTTGAATGTTTTAACGTCACGGCAAGCCATAAGCAAGCTGTGAGTGAGCTGACTACCATCGAGGAGGTGGAGGCTTACGACTACAAGGCAGGCTATCCGAAGATGCTTGAGATGAGTGTGTAATAATATCGTTTTCCCATCATCGGGAAAATGATAGCACCATATTCCTGACATCACGAAAATGGTAAGACCATATTGCTGATGTCAGCAAAATGATATTTGTGTCTAACTAATTAAAACGAAAAGATTATGTATATACTGAGTATTATTTCATTTCTTTTGTTAGGAGGATTTCTGTTGCTCGCAGCCATGCGCTTTGGCGTTCCTGCGATGGTAAGTGACGTGTATTACCAGCTACAGAACTGCACGGGCAGCGAGGTAATAGGAGACAAAAACAAGCGGAACTATGGATGGGTATTCACGGCCGTTATGGTTACGTGTGCGATACTGATGATGGTGTGTATGCTCGACACAGGTAAGGGTGTTCAGTTCCTCGCCTTTATAGGGTGTGGAGGGCTGATGTTCGTTGGTGCTGCACCAAATTATCTCGATGCTGATGCTTACCCTATTCATAAGATAGGCGCACTTGTGGCTGCGGCAGGATGTGTAGGCTGGTGTCTGTCGGTGTGCTGGGTTCCGACGGCTGTAATAGCTCTTATCTATCTGCTACTCGTAAACTGTTCGGACGATGACGAAAGATATAAGCCTGTGTGGTATATGGCAGAGGTGGCAGGATTCTTGGACGTATTCGTGACGTACTGGATATAATTATATAAGGTGGGCAATTAATTTTGTCCACCTTATATGTAGAATAGGTACACGGCTTGCATAAGACTACCCATAAGATAGCAAACATCTTCTCCTTTCAGATCAAGAGAAAACTTTTCAGCGATATGCTGAACCGCATGAAGCATTTCATGAGAAATACTATTCACGAACTCACTTTCCTCTATTGTAAAACCTACAGAAACAACAGTTTGATGCTTATCTATATTAGAGTAGGTTATGCCTTTGTTTGGCTTGTTCTCCATGATAAGATTGCAGGCATCATCCAAAGGTTCGCCCTTGCATCCCAACTTTAGCAAACTCTTCCTGATGATACTGCAATCCTTATCCTTTACATTATAACAAACACGAATAGTCCAGTTATACTGCTCTAAGTAAATCTCCTGTTCTGTCATAATATCTCGTCCCAAGGAATACCTATCCCATTATGAGCACAGTCTGCATAGAAGCGGTTGAAGATAAAGCCATCCTGCTGATCCTCGTCATCAACATAGTCTTTCACAAACTTGGCAAGAGATTTCTCATCCATTATAGAACTCCCGTAGAAGTCTGCCACACACATATTGGCAATATAACAGGCATCATGGCCGATGTTGTTCTCTAACTCAACATCGTGTTTTCTCAGCAGTTCTTCTACACTCTCGCTGCTCATTGCCTTAATGCGTTTCCCGTTCTTTTTCATCTGAGCCACTGCCCACTCGCACATTTTCTTGTTGAAGTGCCAGCCGTTGTGTCTCAGATATGCAACCATTTCTTTCGGTTTGTAATCATACGCATCAAGCGATTCTCTATATTTTGTAGCCATAATCGTCTAAAATTTAAATGGGTCTGGCTCCGACATTTATGTCGTGACCAAACCCACATAGTTAGTTATTATTATTCCTCCCAGTCTTGGTAGTCACGTTTCTCTCTGCGCTCACGACCGTCACGCATTTCTTCATCGTAGTCGTCGTATTCACGCATACCACCTCTTCTACCACGACCTCTGTAGTCCGGCATACGGCTTCTTTCTCCGTATCTGCCACGGCTGTCACGTTTTATTTCGCTCAGGCAATTCATAGCCTTATCGAAGTAACGCAAGCCTTTCTCTACGTTTTCGTACAAGCCATCAAACTTGTCCTCTTTAATCTCAATCATTACCATAATCATAAGATTTTAAATGAATATGTAGGAGATTACTTGCTAATGGTCTGCTGAAGCCATCCCATCATCTTGTCAATCTTTCCCTCAATACCTGAAACCTTACCTTCCAGTTTGTTGATTTTCTCAGTCTGTTCCCTCTCTTTTGCTATCTGGGGGTTGAGCTGCAGTAGCATTCCCTCACAAGATTTAACGACTCTCTCATGGTAATCTACGCTCTCCAGTATCGCCTTGGATTGTCTCAGCATGGCATCCACCTCTGCGCTCATGGCTTCCTTGTTGTCGCTTACCACAAGACTCTTGTCGTTGGCTATCTGTCCGTTTGCTGGCAGTTGCTTGAAATCAACTTCCTCGTCGCCCAGCTTCACCTTCACGTCAACCACAGTTTCCATAGGATGAGGTGTGAAGCCGTTGTTAAAGGTAGGGTATTTTGTCTGAGGGTTGCTTACTGAAACCACCTGACCGATTCGCAAGTTCGGGTTCTCGCCCTTGTCGAGTACATAAAATAAGGAATTATTTCTTAAACCTTGGAACATAATGTAATCTCCTATTATCTATTCTGTTTGTTAAACAATACCCGTCATCAGTTGAAGGGTGTTAGTGTCTCTCTCAAACCAGAGCTGAACCACTCCAGTTCCCGGCACGTCTGCAACCGTCAATGCCTCACCATTGAACTTGGTTACGGCTTGGGTTGCGCCGTTGGTCTCGAAAAGGATAGGCAGCGTACCAGTCGTTCCTGTCGGAATAGCCTGCATCAGGTTCACGAAAACCGTTCCTCTATAGTTGGCATTCACGAAGGCGTGGTTTTTAAAGGTGAACACCACATCGGAAGTATTCACCTTCACGCCAGTAGAAGCGATAGCTGCCGAACCATTACGATTCACCCATGTGTAAGGTCTTAACCATAACATAGCAGCCTCCTTTCTTTAACCCCAGAATCCTGCACCGTTAGCAGCATTCAAACCATACAGTCCCATCTGTGCCGCAACACAGTTCGGGACTGCTGTTGCTTGTGAATAATTCAGAGTCACGGTCTCAGGCATCTTGCACTTTATACCAGAAACCTCGTTCTGCAGACCAGCCAATACCGCATTAATAGGTGCTACAGCCTGACCAACAATCTGGCTCATCATAGCAGAACTCTTATAGGTTCCATTCTCTTCTCTGAGATGGTCGATTTTGTCCTGCATATCCCTAAACTCAGCGGCGGTTTGACCAGCCTTCAATTCCGCTGTTGCTTCCTTTATAGCGTTGTGCAAATCGCAAGTCTGGCGCTGGGTTTCGTATGCTACGTTAGAGAAGCCGCGCTCCTGACCTACAGCCACGTTGTTGATGGCATTCTGCAAGGTTCCAGTCTGCTGACAGATAGCCAGGCGGTTCTCGCAGCAGCAGTTGGCAATCTGTTGAGCAATCTGCATATTACCCTGTTGCAAAGCGTTGATGGTCTGCATACCGCTCATACCTACCTGATTACCTACATTCTGAACCTGAGAAGTCAAAGCAGAGATGGCACTCTGAATCTGACCTTCGGTGCAGTTCAACTGGGTAGCCAAGTTGCTTAGTGCATTGCGGTTGCCACCTATGGCATCCATCAGGAGACTACGACCATAGTCATTGTTAATCTCGTTAGCAAGACCACCACGGCCATTGTTGCCGAAGCCACCCCAGCCATTACCACCCCAACCCATAAGGAAGAAGAGGAAGATAACCCACATGAACCAGCCGCCTTCACCGCCGAAGCCATTGTTGCCCTTCATGGCGAGAAGCACATTTGGATCCACACCCTGCTTCTGGAGCAGAGGAGCAAGAAGTCCAAGCATTCCGTTTGAACCTCCGTTTTGGTTTTCACCAAAGATGTATGTCTTAGATTCTGACATAATAAATGATAGATTAATCGTTTCGTTCACTATTGAACTTGTTGCAAAGTTACAAAGAACTACACCCCTTTCCTAACTATGCTCAAAATTAAAATATAAGCATTTAAGTTGCTATGTATCAGTGTTTTATGTGTGAGCAACATCTTGCCCACTTATTTAGTATTAGTCTAAATTACAAAGAAAGTAGACAAACATGAACACAACCTATTACTATTTTTCGTATTTTTGCAAGAAACCAATACTTAACGATTGTAATTATGAAACAAATAATCATACCGTTTATTTTGCTTTCCTTAGCTTCTTGTGGCCCTTCTAAAAAAGAACTGCAACATCAGATTGATATTAAGTCTGATTCAATATTTATTCTCAAACAAGTTATCAACGAACAATCTTCTCATATAGAAGAACTGCAAGAAAAACTTGATAACACAAAGTCTTATGTAGAAGATGTTAAGGCAGCATTGGAAGATGGAAGTTTTAGTGATGCTTATGATGCAGCATCAGATGCAGAGTCAGAAGCAGAGTACGAAGATTATTGATATATAGAAAAGAAAGGAGTGAGCATTAAGCCCACTCCCTTTTTGTTTAGTTCAACTTGTCGAGTTCATTCACTGCCCTCATCATAATATAATCAATATTCTGATTGGCAAAGTTGATACTCTCTGCATCGTTCGACTTATTGCGTAGTTCCTTCCACTTATTCATTTCCTTGGTAGCCGTTTCAATAACATTCATCTTCTCAGCTCCCTTTGATTGCTTAAACTTGTAGTAGTCGCCATAATTCTTAACAAGCTCATCCAAAGGAACTTTCTTTGACTTCAAGCGTTTAGCATTCGCTATCATCTTTTCAGTCTCATCCAAGTAGTTATACCACTTGCTCTTGGTTCTTTGAAGGCTTGTCTGCTCGCTTGGCGTATAGAACATGGAGCGCACAAAAGGAATATCCTTTGTTTCTGTGTCCTTACCTTTCTTAACAAGTCCTCCGACTCTCTCCATAAATGTGGCAGCACCTCCAAGATAACTACTATATAAGTGCTGCAGCAAAGATGGATCTGTCGCAGCATCAAGGAAATCGTTTCCCTTCATGTTCTCATTTCCAGGAGCTACATCGTTCGACCATGCGTTGGCTTTCTTGTTGATGTTGATGAGCCATTCAGGTGTACCCTTGTAGGCCAGCATCCAAGATGGCTGGTTCTCGTCAAACTTGTTCTCTCTATGGATAGGAGCGCCCTTCCAGTCTGAGTTAAAGAACCATTCAATGATAGGAGAAACTGCAGATGGGGCAATGGCTTTGATGGTTTCCTCTCCGGGATTCTTTCCGAATGAGGCGTTTCCAAGATAATCAGCCACTGGAACCAGTTGAGACATACATCCTACAGCATCCAGTGCAGGACTCTTCTGTCCGCTGATATTCTTCGAGAAAGTAAGACCAGCCGCCAAGTCACCCAGACCATAGAAAGCCCTTTCCTCAATAGCAAGCGGAATAGTAATAAACTCGCCACCTCCTACGTAGATACAGAGATTGTTTCTTCTGATATAGTCAGGCAGCTCTCCGTATGGGTCCTTCACTCCCTTTCTGTCATTCTCATCCTCACTGGCAATAAGCATATTGTTGATAAGAGCCATAGCCATACCACTCATCATAGGACCAGCCATGATATAACCTATCGTTCCAGCCTTGTTGTTCTTGAAGTTCTTGATCAGTAGGTTGGTACTCTGCACTCCTGCATTGAAGAACATTGACGAGTTTCTGAACCAAGAAGCCCAGAAACCATAGACATTCTTTCTTGCAGTCTTAGCTTTACTCATCTCTCCGTTCTTGAACGAATAGATGGCATTACCCGAACCGTGTCGGTTAAAGTTGACAGAAACCTCCTTGGCGTCATAAGCAGAGCGAACAGCCGAACGGCCAGCGTCTCGGCTCGCGCAATAAGTAGCAAAGCGAGCCAAGTTCTCTGCAACCTCGTTGGCGTTCTCCAAATTCTTAAAGATAAAGTCAAAGACATTCTTTGATACTCTGGCCTTGCCGTTCTTCTCTGTCTTTACATGAAGTTTGTACTCGGCAGTAAGGTCTTTCATGTTCTTTATCTGAACCCAGCCTGTCTCACCGCCGTTCTCCATGAACTCCTTGAAGTATCTCTGAATCTTATCGGAAGTGTCGAGTGTGCCGTTTCTGTACTTAGAGAACAAGCCGAAGCCTGTCATTTTCTTAAAATCACTCAGCTTAGTGTTTCTGATACCCTCGATAAGTCCCACCTGAGCATAATACTTTTCGAAAGTCTTGGTGTATGAAATACCTTCCTTGGCAAGCAGGTTGGTAGAAGCAAACTCAAAGTCTCTTATCATATTACGAATCACGAACTCTGGGTTATATGAAGTACAGGTCTGAGCCATGAATCTTGATATGGCTGCAGTAGTTCGTCCTGCCAGTGACTCGTTCTTGTGCTCCAGCATTCCGTTCAGAGCCTGCGCTGCTCTTGGGTTGCCTAAGATAACGAAGCTGTGCTTCTTTCCTGCAATCATCACGTCCACGATATGCTGCGACTTGTCTTTAGCTCGCTCAAAGCGATAACCGATATTTCCTCTGTCAAACTTCTTTGTAGCAAGACCTTGCGCTTTCAGCATAGCCATATCGGTGTCGAAGTCCGATACTATCTGATTAATCTCGTCAGCTGTAGCACCCTCAGGAATGTCCGGATAACGTTCCTCTACAATTCCTGTTGCTGGGTCTTTCACATACCATACACTCGTCTCCTTGATAAGGTTGTTGTCAGAGTGGTTTCTCGCAAATCTCGCAAAGGCCTGTTTGATAGCATTGTCGCCTCCGTTCTTGATAGCTCTGTTGCCTAAGGCTCCTATCTGAGCCAGTATGTTGGTCTCGCTAAGATACTTGTGTCCTCTTGCCTTTGCTATGGTGCTTCCTATGCGGTTCTTCGGGTCTCCGATTTCTGTGATATAACCATATACATCCTCAGCCGTTGTCTCGTCATAGTTTCTCAGTGGAACGTACCAGTCAAACATCTTCGATACGTGTTCGTGCAGGTCTCTGTCTATAATGCCGTTATTATAGTCTGAGTCTACCGAATATCTGGTAGCCGCTCTTACTTTATCCCAATAGTCTCTTACTGAGCCAGCCTTTACCGATTCCATCTTTGCTTCTGAGTCCATCACACTCTGTATGGCCTCTCCGTCATTGTATGGATCTTTCATGCTTATGATGTCCTGCACACCGTGCATACCCGAATAGTCGTGTTCTCCAGCCTCGTAGTCCTTGTTCACATTATCGCGTATCCACTCGTCCATCTTCTCATAATAACGTTTCAGGTCGATGATTCCGCTATTTAGCTGGTTACCCAAATCCTCCTTCTTGATATCCCATTCGCTCTGCAGCTTCTCTGCGTCTGCCTTGGTGCTGTCATCCATACGAAGATTTCTCACAGCATCACGCACAAAGAGCACTCGGTTTCGCTCCAAGCCGTGCTTGGTTATCATATAGAGATTGAAGTTTCTTATCTTGTCATCTGTCTTTTTGCCTTCAAAGGCATCAAGTACTCCAGCCATAGCTTTCTCCAAAGGACGCATGATGTTTATCTCGAACATCTTGGCCGCATTGCTCATCGCGCCCTGCATGACGTTCTGAAGAATGTAGGGATTTTCCGAAGATGCAATATCCTCAATCTTCTTATCCGGAGCAATAGCATTCATCAGCTTCTTCAAGGAAAGCATATTGTCCATATAACTCTCCGTAGCCATGTAGCCGTGCTCATCCAGCGAACGGTGGTATCTGTCAAGGGCAGTAGCTGCGGTTGGGGTAGTACGGAAATGAATCTGTCCGTCTGTAGCCTCCTGATAATCTGCCTTTGGTAAGTCTGCCAGAGAACGAGCCTTGCCATCATTTTCGTAGAACACACCATCACGGGAAACCACACTCCGAATATCCTCATGGTCGAGACGGTATTTCACCGCCTCGGCTCTCAGTTTCCAATATGGATCATTCGGATTCTTCTGCAAGTTCTTGCTCAACCAGAGCAAGTACTTCACATCTTTAGTATTAGGAGCAATACGATAACCGATTTCATGAAGAAAATCAGATACCTTATTCTTGATACCATTCCAGAATCCAGCTTCTCCCTTGCCATCCTCGGCGAGTCGGGCGATACCTTCCTCTATGGCATTGTAGATATTCATAGGGTTGAACTTTCTCTCCTCATCCACCAGCTTCTTCAAAGCCGCATTCTCTGGCTTATCCAAGTCGTACCACACATCACGAAGGAACTTCTCGAATCGCTCTTCACCGAAAAGCTCTCTCATTCCCTTGTGTCCTACAACCTCATGCCAGATAGTCTTCTCGGCAGTATATCTGTCGTGGATATTTGGCATATAAAGATGCACCTCGCCAGTATTCTCGTCGTACCAACCGGTTATATTCCTGCCTTCCTCAATAGCTGCCTTTGCTGCCTTGTTGGTGATTTCATCAACCGATAAAACCATCTTCACCTTGCCGCCAGTCTTCTGAGCCACCTTCTCCACATGGCTCTCAACAGATGAAGCAGGATAGTTGCCATCACCTCGTTCCTCACGGAAGTGGGTACCTTCATCATCAGAAGTCTTACGCTCCTCCTGTACCTTCACACCCATCTTAGACAGGCGGTCCAGTACTGGCTTCAACTGATCTGGCTTGAACTCAGCAAGCATGCTGTTGCCTCTTGTCTCGAAGTTATTGCCACTAACAAGTTTCAGCAAATCTTCGTCCATGAAGTACTTGCCACCCTTCGCCTTGCTCTTTGGTACACGAAGCTCGAAGTAATCACCACGATAGTTATCTATGCGCTTCACCTTTACTTCACCATCCGATGAAGTAACCTCGTCAATGCCGCCACGCCAAGATGAAAGCTCAAACTTCTCAGCCACGCTGTTGATAGGCGCATCCGTAGTCAAGCCCTTAGGGTCGAATCTATCTGGCATCAAGATACCAGTCTTCACCTCGCCAGTATCAGTAGTGTACTTCACCAGCTGACCGCCCAAGCCATGATCCTTACTGTCAACCAAAGCCTGCATCAGATTACCTGTCACGATATAACCATCCTTGCGGCTCTCGTTGCTTGTCAGTCTATCCCAATTATTAAGGTCTTGGTTTAATACCTTGATATGATTATCGCCCATACTGGCAGCCTGCTTGGTCATTCGGTCGATAGAACCGATAATATCCACCTTGTTTTCACCAGAACCCACCTTGCCGGAAATAGGGAAAGTAATCTTTCTTCTGCCATCCAAGGTAGCGAATGAAACCGTAGAGGCGTTAGGCGAGTAGTTATCAGTAATCTTGATGTCAATGAGTCTACCGTAACTATTGCCGAATCCGCTCAACTCGTTAGGGTTATTCATATCTGTAGGCAGAACGAAAGTCTGGTTGGTATCGAAGGTATCAAGCACACGCTCAAACATTTCAGCCTTGGCTTTCAGGTTCTTCATCACATCGTTCAGCTTATCTTTCTCCTGCTTGTAGATATTGTCATACTGATAGCCAGCCATCTTCTCAATCTGCTCATCGCTCATGCCAGAATCCTTCTGACCCTTCTTAGCATCTTTGGTATACTTCTCCTTAGCCTTGGTTGCAGCCTTCACTGCACGATCCTCATACTTCTGAGTCTCGTCCGCAATCTTCTGGTCGAAGTACTCCTTCACGGCTGCCTTCTTCTCGGTCTTGTACTCCTCCCAAGTTTTACCACCAGTCAAGCCATCCTGTGAAGCCTTCACCTCAGCAGCCTTCATTGGCTTCTTCAAGATAGCCATGTTCACTTTTTCTATATAGGTGTTGTCGGCAAAGGCATTATCGCCGCCCGGCTCTGCTCCCTGCTTCCAAACTTCCTTGTGTAGAGTCTTAGCCTTCAAAGGCAGCTCGGTAATCTCCAGGTCATTCTCACCCATTTCGTTGAGGCGTTGAATCTCGTTGGCATAAAGCTCGCCTATCTCCTGCAACATCTTCTCCTGCTCAGAAACTCTCAGCAAAGCCATACGCCCAAGCAACTTGCTTGCGTCGGCACCAGCTTCGCCATCACCAACACCGCCACCGCTTACAACAAGAGTCTGTGGGTCGATTCTGGACAAATCATCACCATGAGTCTTTTCCCATCCGAATGGATCAGCCATACGTGCGTAAAGGTCAAGATGCTCTGCCATGTATTCCTTAACCACCTTATCGCCATATTTATTGGTGATATCGGCAACTTCCATTTCGTTGAACTTACTCTTCTGCGAAGAAGTAGTGTTGGCATCAAGTGACTTCAACTTAGCCTTAAACATCATCAACAATCGCTGCTCGGCAGGAATAAGAGAAACAACATATTCGTATGCACCTCTTGCAACCTGTCCTGTTCGGTCGATACGTCCACGCATCTGAACCTCATCATTCACGTCAAGCTGCTGCTGTGCCACAATCATTACTCGTTTTCTCTGGTCCTTATACTTGCTCGAAGCATGAAGGGAAATACCAGTTGCTGCACTCTTGTTGAGAATAAGCGCATCAATCTTACCATCGTTAAAGTCGCGCGCGAGTTTCTTCTTATCTGTGTCGGCACGTTTTACTTTGGTGACAGTTCCGTTGTCGTTATAAACAAACTCGGTCTGTATACCGGTCAGCTCACCAACCTTATAGCCAGCCTTCTGTAGCTCGTTCTTGATAACATCAATCGGAGAGAGTGAAAGACCGGTACTTGTCTGCTCAATCTTCTTTTCCAGTTCGTGATAAGCCTCAACTGCCTCATCACCCAAATCAGAAAGATTGATGTAGCCGCTTTCGCTATTATCCTTTGCATCCTTCTGGGTATAGCGAAGTGTACCTTCAAGACCCTTCTTCAAAGATGTACCCAAGTCTGGTGCGTCCATTTCCTCACCAAGCGCAAGGTTTCCAGTCTGAGATTCGTTGGTATTGTTCAACGCAATCACAGGCTTCATTCCCTGCTTCAAATAGTCGATGGCACGTTCTGCAGCAGACTTCGCTTTCAAGGAGAGAAGTACCTGCTGAACGGTATTGAATGCCTTGCTGGCAAATGGCTGGTTCTTAATTCCAAGGGCAGACGTTCCCTTCTTGATTCCAATGGTAGACTGAATGGCAGCCAGCTCCTCATTACGCTCAGCCACATAACTTGAAACATATTTCTTTTGGAAATTGATAATATCATTAAACAATCCGATGATACTATCATACTGTTCTCGCTGCTCCTGCACTCGCTCAGGATCATCAATAGCCTTCCAGTCAATGGTCACGCCAGTCATATCTCGCTCACGGCGAATCATCTGACCGCATTGTGTCAAGGTTTGGCTCATGATTTCCTGCAAGGTTGCGCCACCACGCTTCACCGCATCAATCAAATCGGATGATTTCATACCGCCCTCATTCATAGCAGTACGCAAAGCGTAGATAGGCATATTGTCTGGTCGCTTGGCAAAGGTAGCAGAGAAGAAGGTAACGTTCTTTGCCTTCTGAATAATGTGCTGGAAATAGTTTCCCTGACCGCTATTGCCACCAGCCGTATGGCTTTCGTCAAGGATAAGATAGGCGTTGTCCATCAGTTTTTCTATAGCATCACGTCTTCTTTGTCCGCTAAGGGCAGCAGCGCCGAATGTCTTACCCTTCGCAAGTTTCTTCTCTTTTCGGGCACCATTCTCGTCAAACTCGTAGACTCCGTTGCTTACTTGGCTATATGTAGTCAATACATAATCGTATTCGTCTGGCAGTTTTCCGTTCTTTTCGATGTAATCAAGCACACGATTCACCTCGCTCTTCGATGGCAAAGCAAATACCACTTTTCCGTCTGAGTCGGTAATGGCAGCTTCCTTGGCACTACCGAATACAAATGGTCTTAGGTCTGGGCTGCCAATATCCAACAAGTCACGGTAAACATCACTCAGCAATCCTGCTGTCTTTGTGAAATACACAGGAACCTGACCCTGCTTCTTGGCGTATCTGATAAGAGAAGCAGCCTGTCTTCCCTTACCGATACCGGTCATATCTCCAATAATGAAGGCGTTGCCCTTCTTTGCCTGCTGCAAGGCAAGGGCTACAGAGTCAACCTGCTCTGCGGCAAGATGAGAATACAAATCATCCTTATCATTATAGCCCAGTTCATCAACAAGGAACTGGTCTGCATCGCCCAACTTTTCGAGGTTCTTGTTTACTGCATCCTGCTGATCGGCAGGCATAACTGCTTTCAGAGTGAATGGATTTCCACTCTTAGGAGTATAGGTAACTTTCTCGGTACTTAATCCACGTACGGATTTGTCCACCCGCTGTAATTGTCCCCGTGGTCCGCTTCCGCTCCCGGCGTTGGCAGATTCATCAGTACTTGGCTGAGCGTTAGTCCGTCCAGCTCCTCCTGATCCATTTCCTCGCTGCTCATTGGTACCAGTGGTTGGTTCTTTGCTTGGAGAAGGCTCTGTCCCTGTTCCGTCTGCTCTACTATCTCCATTAGGAAGTTCTCCATCTTGTCTTGGCTCGGTTCCTCGTTGATTTTCCAAGTCATCATGGGTTCCTGATATGGAAGTGGAGTCAAATAAGTCAAGCTCTCGCTCACCATCTGGTTTGCTTCCTCCTCGTTCTCCTGCTCGTACTCTCTCTTTAGGAGTACCAGAAGCGCCTTGTTGATCAAGTTCTGGTTGAGCACTTCTTGTTTCTCCTCCGATGGAAGAATCCATCCGTTCACTTCGTAGTATATCATCTTCAATTCGTTTATAAAGTTCGTCATAATCTTTCACGGTCTCCGCTCTTGCCTTATCCTTTACTGGTGGAAAAGCATTCTCGTCCAAGCGTCTTCCGTTTATTAATATAATACGTGTAGGGTAGCTGGTTCCCTGCTTTGCATAGAGACTACCATCTACATTAATCACGTCCTCCACATTATAGTGGCTATAGAGATAACCAAGGAAAGCCTTATCCTTCGGATTCAGACTTCCGTTCTTGGCGTATTCCGTCTTTCCGCCTATAATGATGGCAGCACGACCATCGTCCTTCATGCTCTCCAGGGCATTGATAGCCATCTGTCCTTCCAAAGAAGAAATCTTATAGCCGTCATACTCCTTAGGGGTAGCACTACCGAATGGTGGGTTTGTTACCACCACGTCAACGTCCTTGTCTGCAAAAGGCTGTGTTCCGTCCTGACTGGTCACGTTCTTGAAGCCCTGCCTTCTCAGGTTCTCCAATCGCTGAGCATCAATATCGTTCACATGGACAGCATCCATTGGCAAGCCGATGGTAAGCATGCCATTTCCGGCACTTGGCTCCAGCGCACTCTTAATCTCCTTGCCATTACCCTTCACATACATATCCGCAAGATAAGCGTAAGGGGCAGGTGTAGAATACTGCTGTTTCATCACTCGCTCAGAATCACGCTGGTTGAGTGAAGGCTGTCTGTTATATAGAAGCTTTATCTTTGCAAACTTCACATCATCACTCATAGCCTTGCTTGAAGCATATCGCCTTGCCATTCCGACAACAGCGGTTTCCACCAACTCTTGTAAGTCGGTATCCTTAGCACCTTCAAGACCACAATCTTCGGCAATCTTTCTCATACCAGCAATGCCATTCTTAAATTCTCCCATAGAAAGAACTGTCTGAATGCGGTTGATGAAGATATTCTCCTTCTGCTTCCTTTCCTCGGCACTCTTTGAGTCGCCAACCAGATTCTCCTGATGCTTAGGAGAAATCTTCTCGTAGTAGTCTGCCCACTCCTTCAAGCTCATGCGCTGCTCGCCATCACGATAGCGAATATTCATCATCTGCTCGTAGATAGCATCCACATCTTCTTTCTTGAAAATTTTGGCAGCAGGAGCAAACTCCTTACGCATTTCCTTTACTACGTCTTCAAGATTGTGCATACCTCTCTTGATTCTAAGGTAAGCATTCTCTGCCATTGCACTCACCAGTTTAGGCAGCACCTCTAATTGTCTTGAATTAAGACCGATAAAGGAAGAAGAAACCTCATCCTTACCAGCATTCATAAGTTCTTTCCACAGGTCGTTTACCTTTTTGTTGGAAGCTGATACTGCTGCATCGTCGGCTTTCTGCTGAGGCTTTTCGCCCTGTTCTATTTTCGTTTTCTTCTCCTTCTCGAATCCTTCTGCTGCATTCTTGATTTCTTCCATAGGATTAGCAGATGGTTCTGTTTTAGAAGTGCCAACCTTTGGCTCAGCATTCAATTCATTACGTTTAGCATAGATGCTTTCGTAGATAGCACGGTGCAAATCATCTGTCACCTCTCCGTTCAGATAGTCCAAAGCCATATCCTTGGATAAATCATCCACGTCAGACTTCATGATTTCCTCCTCAGTCAGAGGATGCTCTTTCTTAAATTCAGCGGCAGCAGCCTCAATCGGGTTAAACTGAGGGTCTGGCTTCTCTTCTCTTGGAAGGAGACGCATACGGTCCCAATCATAAGCATTGGCACCATTGGCTTTTCTTACAAGGTCGATTCCCTTATAAATCTCCCTTTCTCTCTCTTCGATTTCGTCAGGGTGCATACTCAATAAGTATTCATCACCCAAACCCTTCATTGCGTTAATCAACCAACTTGCCTGCCTCTTATTAGGAATCATACCCTCAAGCCCAGACTCCCACAAATACTCTCCCTTGGCCAACTTCATCAGATAATTCATCTGTTTCTCAGTGGCGGCAGGGATAGGTTCGTCAGTAATCTTGTCAAGAACACCCTTTGTGTAGATATTAAGAACGATGTCTATAGTGGTGCTGCTTGTTCTTTGGCGGCCGCCATATTCATCGTACGGAATACCATAGTACTCTGCCAAAAGCTCCTCAGCATCGGCAAGCATACCCCAAGCCTCATCCTTCCTCTTAACTGTTCCACTGGCAATCCTGTCAAGCAAAGCCTGCTTTCTTTCAGAAATGGTAGCTTTATGATTAGCTGAAACTTTGGTAGCTCCAAGTTCCTTATCGACAGTATCTTCTACTCTTGGTCGCTCTGGTTCTGCTCCTGCTTCTGCTGATCCATTTCCTCCTGATGTTTCTTGTTTAGGTTCTTGAATGCCTGAAACATCATTGCCTCCTTCATTTTCTGAATGTCCTGTGCCATAATCTTGCCATTTTTTAAAGTTTAAATACTCGTTTATTAACTCTTCCTTGGTAGGAGCTGACTCGAACATATTGCCCTCACCAGTATTTCTTGAAGCAGCAATTCTGTTGTACTCATCAAGCAAGTCTCTGAAATCTGCTACCTTGCCCTCCAAGGCCAAAGCCATCATCTGAGAGATAGAAGGATAACGCTTAGCTGCATCCTCACCGAACATAGATGGTGTTCTCAGCAACGTATCAACCTTGTTGCCACCCTGTCTTGCCTCATAGAGCAACTGGATAGCCTTATCAATCTCATCACGAAGAGAGTAACCGCCAAGTTTCATATTGTCCATTACCGAACGGATAGCGTTGATAGCCTTATTCTTCACCGCAGAGTCGATGCCAAGCATTCTGATAGTCTCTGGCTTGAAGATGGAACCCAATAGAAGGTTCTTCACATACTCCCTGCCTTGTGCGGAAAGGCGCTCAGGGCTATCCATCATCTGCGCCACCTCGTTTTGTCCGATGATGCCTTTATCTACTAACGTCTTCACCAAGTCATTTATTGCCTTGGAATTGTTAAAGAAAGCATCGAGAGAGCCGCTTCCCTCAATCTCGGCTACAATAGCGCCTACTTCGTCAGAAGTCAACGTCTTGGCATTCTTAACAGCCTGTTCTGTATTACTTTCGCTCTTTGTCTCTTTCTTGTTAAACAAGTCGAATGTCTTACTGTTGAGTGGAAGCTTCTCGTCAGGAACAAAGTAAACAATACCTTTGAATCCAGCTCCCTTAATCTGTTCTGGAGTCCAACCGAAACCTTCTGCATTATCCTCCAAATCCTCATAGTACTTACTGTCTTTTCCGGATTGCTCTGCCAGTTTCTTACCCATTACAGTACCATTACCGCTAAGAGTAATACCTTCCTGTACGACTGGAACGTTCTTCAAGGCAAGTCCATTGAAATTATTTCCTATCTTCTGCGTAAACAGACGTGACTCCTTATCCCGGTAAGAACGAGAATTGGAAGATGTTCCATCTTCGTTAACAGGGAATCCATCGCTTTGTTTAAAGTCGTTGAATGGATCATGCGAAGTGGTAAGACCAGAAGTTTCACCATAATAATATGTACCACGAATCTTCGTTCCATCTGCTAAGGTGATAGAACCTCTTCTACCTTTAATCTTTTTGGAAGCCTCGAATCTTTCTTTTACTTTAGGTGAAACCACACCAGCTTCCTGCGCTACACCATCAGCATCTCTTTCTGGTTCAACTGGTCTTTCAACAGTATCAGCAACCTTCTTGGCAGTCATAGCCTTCTTGATATTCTGAGCGTGCTCTAACTGCTTCTTGGCAGCATCAACGGTCTTTTTCTTCAAAGCCTCCTGCTCCATGATGTCGTTAGGCTCGGCGGTATAGTCAACCTTCATCTTCTCGGAATCCTTCAAAGCCTTTTCTGCTTTCTGAATCTGTCCGTCAACCACCTTCTCAGCATTCTCCCCGAAGTCCTCAGTAAGAATCTCTGCGCTCTGCTCAGGAGTCATTTTCTCATAGTCTGGTGTAGGCCTTCCCTTGCTGTCCTTTGTCATAGGAACATCGGAACCATCAGCAAACTTTCGGGTAGGAAGAGATTGTTCTTGTGGTGGCACTCCGCTTTTTTCCCTTTTTGCTTCTAATGCAACACGTAAAGGGTTATCCTCCTCTCCAATGAATTGTTCCTTTATAAAATTAAGAACATCTTCTTTAGAGATTTCTCCTCTTTTATAAGCATCAAATACTTTGTAAATTGCATCAAGCACAGTAATATTTGCGGAACTTCTGTCTCCATTATTAAGTTTGAAGACTATTGCATCATGAAGATCAGATATTGTACTGTTCGGATTTTCAAGGACTCTTTCAACTTTCTTTTCTATTAAAGTCTCCTGCGCTTTAGTCAATCTGCTTTCCGAACCATTCTCAGGATTATTTTTTATACCTCCAACTGGCGACTCATCTTTTCCGATTATTCCTAAATCAGCTAACTTATCACGATAATCTTTCTGCTGAGGATGTTCTTGTGGTACCAAGTCCTCGCTTGTGGTATTATCTTTGCCCGATGTGGTATCAACTTTTGTTAAAGTCGTATCATCTTTTGTTAAATCACCACCTTTTGTGGCATCATCTTTAGATTTCTCCACTGGCTGAGGCTTTGCAGCATCCTGCATCGCCTGTTCACGCGATGACTGATTGTAAGGCTCAGAGTTCTTCATCTGCAACTCCTGACGATACCCATTAGCAAAATCGTCTGCACTCTGTGTGCCAACAAACTTCACTTCGTCTGACTTGACATATACTGTCTCGCCACTCTTTGGGTCAAGACATACAAGCATATCACCAACGCCTTCCTTTGCCCTTCCTGTAGTGGTGTCAAAAGCTACTTCACCAGTACCAACAAGAAGCGTTCTTCCGTTGCTGTCCTGCACGTAAATCGCCTGTTCGCCATTCTTTTCCTGCCCGTTCAATGTTCCGTGGAAAGACCAGTCCTGAACATAAGAAGAAACCTGTTCGTCAATGGCGTTCTTGGTAGCCTCCTGCATACCCTGCACTCTTGCGTTCGCATTGATATAATGGGCGAATGGTTCAAGCTGTTCTACTGTCAAACCTCCCTGCTGAACCATCCAGTCATAAATCTGCGGATTGGTCAAACCCTGTTGTTTCAGTTTTTGGAAATTCTGGCCGAATACATCATTATCACGCATAAGCTCATCCATTTCTGCCTCAGCCTGTCTCAACCCGTCAAGCTCTGCTTTAACTGCACCGCCATTTGGCTGCTCTGTTCCAAGGTTGTTGTCTTGGGCAACAGCCTCTCCTTGTCTTACAGACTGCTCTTCATGGGGCTCACCATTAGGGAAAAGATAAGACTCCAATTCTGATTTCATGCGTTTGATAGCCTCATTCTCACTGTCTGTTCGCTTCATTGGGTCTTTTGCCAAAATACTGAAAAGGCTACGTCTGTTGTCCTCTATGCCAAAGACATCTTTAACTCCTCCCATAAAACTGTCGTCTATGAAGGAATAGTCATAACTTACTTCGTCTACGATTCCAGCACGGTCTGCGTATTTAACCCACTCTGCATATAATTTGCTCTTCTCGTTTTTCAACTGGGAAATAAGACTGGCATTACTTGGGTCTGACGGCTCTTTGGCAGGATCATAACCTTTGTCTATGAGGAATAGAATAGCAGAATTCTTTACTTTGCCATTATCATCCAGGTACTGACGGTCTTTAAGCCTTGCCATTCCAACAAGAGAAAGTATCTCATCATTATCTCTGTAAGCTTTCTGCTTATAGAGTATAGCTCGTCTTTCGTCTGCGTTCTTATAAGAAGTACGTGTAAGCAGGGTTCCGTTCTTGGTGTATTCCAAAATCTGCTTGTGTTGCACATCGTTCACACTTCGATAGCTTCTACCTCTGTCTGTGTTAAACAAGCCCAAAGCGGCATTGACCTTTTCTTTGGTGGACTGAGAAACCTCTGGGTCGTTCATAAAGTCAGTGTAGGCGGTCTTATACTTCGGATCTCTTGGAGCCGTTTTTGATGCTCGGTCTACCTTAGTGAAAGCATCCATCAGATTCTTGCCCGATGCTGACGAAATCAACTCGTTCTTCTCGTCAGGAGTAAGGCGGACATCTACGTAAACTGGCGAGCCATTCTCATTTCTTCCTATAGCTATGTTGCTGTTGTCGTTATGAGTGATATGATGAAGGATATTGCCAATCTTTACAAAGTTTCTTGGTTCTCCTGCCTTGAAAGCGCCTACCATTACAACATCTTCAAGCCACTGACCGAATGATATATCCTTGTCTCCTGTAATATTGTCCGCAACCATCATTGTGCCAGCCTCAACACCAAGACCAGTAGCCGTTGCTCCGACTTTTTGCACGCCATGCAGCAAACGCTCTGCCGTTGTTTTCTCCATTCCTGTGATGCCAAACTTTGATACCCAGGGTGCCATTGCTGCGCCAGTAAGTCCAAACATAGAGCCTGTAATCGCTCCGTGCCCAGCACCCTCAAGTCCTGCTTTGGCGATAGAAGAAAGAGACGTATCGTCACCAGTAGAGGCCTGGTTTAATGCTGCTGTAACACCAGAGTAACCAGCAAGATTAAGTGCGCTTGTCGCTGTTCTGGTTCCCAATCCAGACATGATCTTCTGCGCCGTGGTCATGTTGGCAACCTTGAAAGCCATCTGTTGAGCCGTAAGTTTTTGGGCAGCTTTCATTACTCCAGCTTTTACAAGACCATTGGTAAGAACCTTAGTACCAGCATTCACGGCAGTACTCGCTCCTGCTCCTATGCCTGCAAGCGGACCTGCATCGACAGCCATATTTACTGCGGTTGATACAAATCGTGTGCCGATACCAGAGCGATATGTTTTATCCTTGTGACCGGCAACCTTCTGTATTTCTGCATCACCATCCGCGATAGCGATACCTTCCTGCAATCTCTGTCGTGTATCTCTTGACATCGCAGATGGAGCCAACACCATACCGATTATAGAGCTGCTGAGGTTCTTGACAATGTAATCAAGCGCACCATGAGGCATGATCTCTTCCTGATTACGCATCGTCAAAGCCTTCTGGGCATAGTTCACAATCTCAGGAGTAACGTATTTGTCAACGTATTCCTCTACGCCCATATTCAGCTTTTCGGCACTTTCAAGAATGTGCTGCTGCATTCCTCTCTGGGAGTATATATCATTAATCTTCTTGTTGAGATTACTCATCAGGATATTTTGGCGGTTCACTTGTTCCTGCGTCTGAGCATCACGTAAGGCCTTATCCTTAACATACTGAGAAGCATAGATACCTCCCATCTTGTCAATGTACTCTTGATACTGCTTACGGGTAAGCTCTTCAGCCTCGTTTATAGACAAGTCTACCAAAGCAAGCAAGTCGTTGCCTACGGTTCCTCTTGTCTTTCCGTCATCGTGGGTGAAGTAGTTTCCTCCTACCTCATATTCTGCAAGGTTTCTTGCGTCATCCTTGCGCTGCTGAACGGCTCTTTCTCTCTTTGCTTCAGGAGTAGAAAGCTGCTGCATGGTCTCGTTAAAATCCGTTGATGATGGAGAGTTCTCGTACAAACTACGGCTGTTATCATTCGAAATATCATACATCTTCTCTTTTTTGGCTCTATCAGAGTAAGCTTGTGCGCCTTTTGCTGCCATATCACGAAATCTTCTGTTTACTCCTTTCATCGGATTTATATCTATACGACTTTGGGTGATTGCATTCTGCTGGCGATAGCCATTCTCTGTAGCCTGCTGCTGCGCATTCTGCATACGAGAGCGCATCTTGCTCGCACGAGCCTGCTCTAAAGGAGTCATCTGGTCATTTCGTTTAGTCAAAATCTCCCAGTTCTTCATATAGTCTGTACCAGATGAAGTTGCTACGTTATTCTGAAGTGGATGCCGAGTCTGCAAAGGCTTTGTCCTATTATACTGCTGAGGAACATGCATTGCTCTCTGTGCTGTGGTCATAGGCTTCTGCTGCACTACTGGCTTCTGCTGAGGCTTCGGATTTACAGCATGGAGTCCAAGCCGCTGCGCAAACTCCTCATAGGAATTACTGGAAACAGCACCATCAGCATGAAGCGCATCATAGAGCTGCTTTCTGTTATGATAGCCCTGCTTGCCAGGCGCATACACGAACTTTCTGAAATGCTCTCTCGTTCCTGTAACTGCGCCATCAGCTTTCAAGGCGTTGTAAAGTTGGTCAAATTTATCTCCAGCCATATATTATATATTAATGTTTATAATCCAAGTTTCTTAGTATTCTTATAGTCATTCTTCGACTTACTCGTATGTTTTGGCTTGTTTCTCGCTCTCTTAGCCGCATTCTGCTGCTGCGCTGCCTGACTGGTTACAGATTCTCCCTTTGTACGTGTGGTTGTTGTTTTCTCCTCGCCAGTCCTGTAGTTCGTCGTCTTTGTAGTAACAGAGGTAGAGGACTCTCCTTGCGGAAGCTTTCCGTACTCACGGTAATATTCCTGCTCCCACATAGTCTCGTTAGGCTGATAGCGGATATTTCCATTTTTATCTTCAAACCAATACTTTCTGGAAGAAGAGCCACTGCCACTTCCAGAGCGGCCTCCACCTCCTCGACCCTTATGTGTAGCATTGTATTCTGAAATGCCAAGACGTTTTTCTACTTGTTTGTCCTTGACCTTATCGCGCTCCTGTTTGTACTTGAAGTCTCTTTCATCCTTTTCGGCTTTAGCTTTTGCAGCTGCAGCATCCTTGGCTTTCTGGTAGTCGAACTTGTTTTTACTTAGAGTCACTCCATTCTGTTTAAGCAACATGTTCAACTGGTCGTAGGCGTTCTTAGCCTCAGCAGCACGTTCCTTCAAATTGAGAGTTGCTTGCTTGTAAGCCGCATCCGCATCAGCTGCATCCTGAAGTCTACGTTCCGCCTTGCGCTTCTCGTAGCCTGCCAAGAGGTAGTCCGTAGGGTCATTGAATTGCTGCAAAGGACCTCCCTTGTAAGTGTTCACGATATTACCCATGTGACGGATAGCATCCGCAAAGGTTGCCACGCGCTGCATATTTTGTGTATGCCGCATATCGTATTCTTCGTCAGTCTCTCCATCACGTCTTCCAGGCCTAAACTTGGGAGCAAGCCCCTTTATCCAGCCAAAGAAACCGCCATCCTTCTTTGTATCATCGGCTTTAAACTCCCTTCCAGAAGAAGGAGAAGATACTCCTGCAGAGTTCAAAGCTGCTGATAACGAACTCAAGTCATTCCTTTCTGTACCAGATTGATTGACTAACTGAACACCACCTGTTCCGTACTTTGGGTCGGGGGCCTTGCTGTCTGGAGTCAAGTCTGGAGCTGTGGCAACAGCCGGCATCTCAAACTTGCCAGTTGCACCGACATTTCCACCAAAGAAATTCATATCCATCGGCTGAGGAGCAACAGGTGTAGAAGCTCCTCCTGGCGCACCCTGCATCGGCAGCTCTCCTCCATTCTTCATGGCGTAATTCTGCTGAGCCATCTGCTGAACCATAGGAGAAGGCTCCGTTATAGTCACTCTCCCTTTGCTCATATTATTATTTTGTCTTAGTCCTGCCATATATAAGAAATCTACTTTTTAGTGTTCTTACGTTTTCTACGAATAGGATCCATCCGTTCAACAAGACCATTTCCGAGTTCCGTACTCTTGCTTAAGCTCTTATACATAAATGCAGATATCCTCTTCTGGCTCTTATCGTAAGATTTACTTATGTGATTAATCATGGAGTCCTTGAAATCATTACCAGCCTCAGATAGTCTAAGCATACCTTCGCGCTGTTTAAGTATTAACTCCAGCTCGTCAATACGTTTCAGCAGGGATGCCTCAGTCTTGCACTTTTCCTCGTTTTCGCGCTGACTAAGTAAAAGGAAGCTTCTTGCGCCCTCAAACTTAAAGAGAAGTTCATTAATCTCTTTCTCCTTAGAAATTAATTCCTTATACTGCTCCGCCAACTCCTTTCCGAGGTTGTCTATCACCTCGTCCTTCTCTGCAATCTTCAAGTTCTTCTTGCGGATAATCTTGTTGAGTCGGGCAATCTCTTTTTTGAATCGCTTAATCTTCTTTCCCTGCTCATCCAACAAAGCATCGTTGAACTGGGAGGCTGCTTCTTTAAGTGCAGGATAACAAGGAACATGGTCGCCGCTTTTGATGTGATTCTTTCCGTACTCCTTCTTCAAGCGAGCCTCACTATCATCCCATTCCACAGGAGACAAACCAATGGCCCATTTATTTGCATTGGCAACCTTTATGGCTTCACAAACTTCTGGCTTCTCAAATTCTCTTATCAACCCAGTCTGGTTTATTACCATCGGTGCCAAACACACGTGAAAACCTTCCTTCTTCAATATCTTTATTGCTTCTTTTAATGTCATAATCTATCCAATTAAAATAATGATTAAAAAACCAGCAAATGCGCCAAATACATCTGCTATAATATCCTTGTTGTCAAACAAGCAGTATGTGTTATAGTCGTATACCTCCTTCAATATTCCGGCAATAACCGCAATCATACAGGCTGATACAGCCGAAGATGTAGTACCCATACCGAGCACGTTCATATTCAAAAGAGCAACAACCATCGTGATCAGGCAGCAAGTTTCAAAGTGCAATACCTTGTCTTCGCCGCCAATTCGCTTTATAAATCTCTGAAATATATTCATAATCTTTAAGTTTAACTTCATTAACACTTTCCGAAAAATAAGGGGTGGGGAAAATCGGAAAACCGAAATAAAAAGGAGATGGGGGTGTGGGGGTCGCATTTTTATATTTGTATTTATCTACTATAGTTTGAAACGGTGGTCGACGGGGGTGTCCCTTTGGGTTTGGTTGTGTGTGCCTCATTCTCCATGTCCTTGGCACTCGTTCCTCTCGCTAACCTCTCGTCTTTGTCTCCTGCTCCCACCGAAGCCTCAAGCATCTCCTATATCCTCAAAGTCTTATATCCTACCCAAACAGCCCATCAACGCCCTCTGTGACCTTCTTAAGCCTTGCATCCGCACTTTCTCCGAGCGCAGATGTTATACCAGTGTTATCACGGCTACCCATGTCACTTGGTTTTAGGCTGTCATTCAGCGACTTAGCACCTTTAGGTTCTGAACCCAACTGGGTCACACCCGCTTTGAACAGAGCATTGCTCATATTCTGAGCCGCCTCACTGGTATTCTGTGCGGTCTGCATGGCGGCTTGCTCACGTTCCTGAGATTGCCCAACTTGATGTTGGAAGTGCGCATCAGCCACTTGCTGCTTTCTTGCAGTGTCTTTCGCCCCGATGTTGGCTATAGTGTCACCCATAGTCTTGTTAGCCGCTTCCTTCGCCATTGCTGTAGCCGCAGCAGTACCACCGCCAACAGCAGCCGCACCATCAGCCTTGCGGACGTAGCTGTCCTGAATCTCTTGCGCACGCCTCATAAGGTTCTGGCCAGCCTTTGTGTCGATGTAGTCGGTATTGTACTCCTTGTCATACCATGCCTTTTCTGCCGCTGCCCTGTACTTCCGCTCTCGCTCCGCCTTTTTTGCCTCCCTACGAGCCTTTACACCACCGAAAATAGAAGAAGCAACACCGCCAGCCAACATTGCAGCAGTGGCTATCCATTCACATCGAACACCGATAACTGGAGATGCACCTAAATTCTTTGGGATTTTCGTCAAGATTTCTTTCATAATAATTGCAATTATTAATTTACCAATGTATTTGTGTCGGCAAATATATATATATTTGACCCACGTTTTTTCCATTGTAGCCCTACCCAATTCCCATCCTCCTCCCACAAGTCCTTTTGTCGGGGCCCAAATCATGGATTTACCACTCAAAACACCCCTTTAAACGTCTATATTTGTAAACATTTTGCACTTTTACACCAAAAACTTATATATCTATTTATCAGCAAGTTAGTATCAACCTCTCAAGCGGATCAACACAACTTTTCTGTAACGATATTTTACTTTTCTCTATCATAGAACATTTTTGCCACAAAAAATCATGTCGCATTAATAGGTACGCACGCACGCAAGAAATGATGAAAAATACTATCTCATCACGTAATACAGCTATCATTCAAACCAAAAATCTCGTATTTTCAGCATATTCGTGTAATTGGTCGTGTTTTTCTTCAAATTCGCTAATTATGAGGCGTTTAAGGACGTTTTCTTGTCATTTTAGAGCCATTTTCTTGCTTTTCAGGCGTGTTCTCCAGGTTTGCGAAGAATTTATCGCAAAATAGGATTAATGCTTTTAGAAGGTGTTTTTCTTATGATTTCCTCTCTCCTCTTCTTTTCTTTCCTCTGTATTCTCTGTTTGTGTGTTTCTCTGTCTATTGGTTATCTGTGTATGAGGAAGGGAGAGAAGAATACCTTTGGGAGATAAGGCAACGTGGGGGCGGGGCTGCGCCCTCACGTCCCTGCTGTGGGGCTGCGCCCTACAAACCCACTTTGTACTTGTATTCAAATTCCTTCTGATACTGATAATCTTTGTACCAGTCCTCCAGTCTCTTTGCGCCATCACCCAACTTTATTTCAAGATAGATACCAATGGCAGCATACAAAACGAACACCATATAAAGCAGCCACTTTGACGCATTCTTCAAAGCCTTTTCAAGCAGGTGCCCAACTCCTGCCCAATAAGCAATGTTTAGAGATAAAGTCAATATCCCAAATATACCCCAAAAGAACACTGCCCCTACGCTTAACAACGCATACTCTCTGCCGTATTCTTCAACCTCACCGAGAAACGCCAAAAAGAGTATGCAGGCAAGCGCAAAAGGAATAATAAGTAACGTCCAGTACTTTTTCATTTTGCTATAGCCATTATTTCTTCAACTTGTTTCAGGAACTCGTCCAGTGTGTCGGCAGTGTAGTGAATGCCCTTGTAACGGATATAACTGGCGAAATCGCTTTTCTTGTCCTCGTCCGCAAAAAAGTCTGTGACCTGACACCCTATTGCATCAGCAATCTGCTTCATTTTTCTATAGGTTGGGTTCCCCGATATTGTATTTGTTAGGGTAACTCTGTTTACACCTATCATACCTGCTACATCTTGTATAGTGTAGCCTTTATCCTTTATTACTCTTTTAATATCCATATTTATCGTAGATTATATTATTACGCCACAAAGATAATTCTTTTTTGTGTAATTTCCAAATATTCTGATAAAATTAATATTATACCACTACATACTTGAATTTTATGTAATGTTATGTTAAACATCACACTTTTTATGTAAACGTAGGTTAAATAATTACACTTTTTTGCCAAAATACTTGCACGTGTAATGGTTTATAGCTACATTTGCAATCGAATTCAGTATTACACTGGTTTACCGAAGAACGCAAAGCCCGTAGTTACGATTAGCCGAGCGGAGGGAGTATGGCAGAGATGTCACCCGATAGTTGCCGTAATGCAGCCACGTATGTACATTTATATACGTGTAGGTCACAAGCCCTTTAATGCAGAGTGGAGCAAACATAATAACAACATGAAAATCGAATTGACAGACAAACAGGAACAGGTATTATATTACGTCCTTGACCGAGTGAACAAATGCTTGGAAAAGGACAACCTATTTGGTGGTACACTTTACCATGATAATGGAAGTTTTCTTTGCCAACTTGAACCAAGCGAGAAACGTTCACTTGATAGAATTATAGAAAAATGAGTAAATAATTTAATTGGATAAAACATGGAACCGATTGATTACAGAAAATTGACAAAGGAGGAACTATTAAGCATTTATAATAGTAACATGAACTATTATAAAGCACACAACATCAAACGCCCTTTTGGCAGATATGCTGAATTGTTCTTCATATTGTTCAACGACGGCACAAACCCTTATATGTGGTCACTTGAAACCATTTGCAGTTGGTTTCCTGAATGCGACCGCACAAAGTTAGAAAAAGTATTGGATATATACATTTAATATGATAAAGATATGATCTCTATTAATTCAAAAATATGAAACTATGGCAAAGGAAGTACATGTAATTTTAAAAGGAGACTGCTATTCAATGAATACTTATTGCAGTACCCTCAAAGAGTTTTTGGAAATGCGCAACCTTAAGAGAAGCGATGTTTCCGACTGGTGGAAAGAGTAATAAAAACTTGGGGAGATAAGGGAGGGCTGCGCCCTCCCCTTGCTGAATGTGGAACTTTTATAAAATATAAAACTCATGAAGACAATAACACTTTCAAGCGATGAGATTTCAAGCATCACTCTCGCTATATACGATAAGGTAATGAACCTTTCACAAGCAGTTCTTATTTGCGGTACGGAACTCACACCGAATGCACAACAGAGAATAGAGAAATTAAAGGCAATCGCCCTTAAATTGAATGGTGTTGAATATTAAAAAGATAGGAGATTAGGATATGAGAAAAAACAAGACTTACGAGCAGCAAAAGAAGTTCTACGATGAGAGTGGAGATTTCGAGAGTTTAGGAGCCATCTTTGTTTACTGGCTTGAATGCGGCAACGAGACCGCAGAACAGATGCAGGAGACATTCAGAGAAGGCAACAAAGAGTGCAAAAATTTCATACTGGAAGACTTGTACCACCTATGTGACAAAAAGCAACTTTACCAGTTTGTGAGAATTTTCTACTTTGGTAAGAGATAACAGGCTATATCGGCAAGAGTATAGAGGCTCACAGGTGGTTCAAGACCACCTGCCGAACGATTAATCAAGTGGGACAATGGCACTTTAGCAGATTTCCGAGGAATACACCCACACTAATAAAATTATTAGTCGGAAATGCGGGCGTGATATACCTTAATATCAGATGAGCAAAACATCTAAAAGCCGTATCGCTATGCAGAGCGAGGGAGAAAAACCCGTAAAAAGACCGATGCGAGGGCAGAGCATGGGGCTAAGGAAAAAGCCTGAATAAACGAACCCGAGTTTACGGCAACTCGTAAAACTTCAAGCCAAAATCTCTTGTGTGGAGTGAGATTGAAATAAACCACACGTTGAGCAACAACGTTAAGTGCAACGAGCCGTGCATAAGCGGACAAAAAAGGTAGGGCAGCGGAAACGTACACCTCCGCACAAGGAAAGGCGTAGAAGCAATCCAAAAGGCTTCCAGCGGCTCACGACCGAAACGCCTACAAACGTATAACTATAAAAAGAAAGGACAAAGCTATGGACATTACAATTTTCGCACTCACAGCGGTAGTATTCTATGCTCTTGGCGTAGCCGCTGGCAGACACAACGACAATTTTAAGGAATAAGAAAACAGATAAGATTATGAAGAAGTACATCAACCATTTGTTGGTAGTTGCAGCCATTGCTGCAATGCCGGTACTTGCAAGCGCATATACCAACGCACGCAAGGAAGCAGACAGACGTTTGCTTATTGATTTCATTGAGTATTGTCAGAAGAATAAAGGGCTTGAGCAGATTGATCCAAACAAGGACTACAGGAAATCAAGCCTCCACGACCTCAGGAACATGGCTGCCTACTATGTAGAGCAGTCGTGCTTCTATGATGTGACAGACTTCGATGAGCAGTATAAGATAGACGAAATAGTATATCACAACGACAAAAACAAGAAACATGGCAATAATAACTAAGTTTTTCAAGGGAGCGGGATATTCAGACAAGAACAACGTGAGATATATCGCACGTACAACCTTTGTTCAGATAAGGACACCGCATTCAGAGAGATATTATTTAGTCAACGGAAAACAAGTGAGCAAGTCAACTTGCTTGCAGAGAATTAAAAAGTAACAATTATGAAAGCTATACCAAAAGACAAGAAGATTGCTGAATACACATTGATTTCTGCACCTATAGACGAAACTAACGTCCAGTCGGACATCATACGGAGAGTATTCGACAATGAGGAGTGCATAACAAGAAAAGGCACATATCTCGGGTATGTGGAGGATATGGCTGTCAAGGCTACTATCTTCTATAACAACGTATTCTTTACACTCATCAATAAGAATGAGGCAGACAAAGGGATATTCGCTGGAACTATCCTATCTCGTATCACAGAAGACGAGTACCAGGATATATATATTGGGAACTCTTTTCAGTATATTTGTGAGGATGATGACAATAGGCTTGTTGTTACGATAAATTACGAGTCAGACGGAGAGGTTGTAGTTATGTTCAACCTGAATGTACTTTCGGATGATTTGGTATTTTAAGAAATTATCGGCTGAGTCTGTAAAAGCAGCACACCACAATGCAACGTTTGTGGCAGCCACTAAGACTAAAACGCAAATAATATGGAAGAAATCTTATCAAACATCTATGCGGACGCATACCAGTATGCGATAAGCAACGGAGCGACAGAGAGACAAGCAGAGGAGTATGCGCTCGTATGCAAGAACGAGGTTGAACAATTTTACAATTAAACAGCTATGGTAAAGTTACGTGATTACATTACAGAGCAGTTAAAGGATATGGCTGCACAGGACGATAATTTCAAGGCTCGCTATGAGGACAAGGACAAGTATATGGACGAATGCGTGAAGTATATCTTTGAGCAAGCGAAGAAGCAAGCAGAGAATAATTGCGCAGCGATAGACAATGATGAGGTGTTGAACTGGGCGGTACACTATTATCAAGAGAAGGACTGCAAGCCAAAGGGTAATGTTGTAGCAAAAGTAAAGGAATCGTCCACAGTAATGGCTTCGCCAGTACCATCCAATCCCCAGCCTAAGAAGAAAACAGCACCAAAGGCAAAGAAAGCAGAGTCTAAGGCAAAGTTCATCGAGTTAAACCTGTTCGACTAAAACCATTTCGAGCTATGAAACCAAGAACCAAGAACGAAGAGCAGATTGTGAAGCTATCCAGCCAGCTGGGTAGCATTTGCAGTCGTGATGAGCAGAAACTCATCAAGCAGACGTACGGAACGTGCGATTATAAAGATATGTACGACAGAGAATACGCAGTCATTAATCAAGCCTACAGAGGCTATCAGGTAATGAGGTATTTCCGCATCACCCGGCACCGCAACCGCAAACGTGAGGCATCATACTCCATTTGGGAGGTGCAGCAGGTATGGAACAAGAAAGGTTCACGGCAGACAACTCTGTCACGTAGGCGTGCGATGAGTTGGTGTCTTGATGCATTTACCTACTCATCAGACCTTACCATACGCCCACAGCGCATCGACATACCTTACGACTATTGCTACAATAAGTCACTGATTGACACATATCGGTATTGCGAGCCTTATATGGAAGCAGCGCAGCAGGAAATGTATAGAGCAGAGATATACAAGATACTATCTAAGAATGACCCATTCGAGGAAACTCTTTTCAAGGCTTCTCCAGCATTGTTTGCGCACGCCCACAGATACGTGCGTGACACAGATCCTTATATGGCAGCATACAAGGTTGCTATCCGTCACGGCTATGCCATCAGCGATGTATCTATGTATGTTGACTATATCAGTGCGCTTATCTATCTCGGAAAGGACACGCACAACCCATTCTATGTATGCCCAGACAATCTTCTTCAGGCGCACGACAAGTATGTTGCTAAAATGGAAACAGAGAAGAATAGAGCAAGAGAGGATGAGCGCAGGAAGAAAGCACTCAAATACAACGATCGATACATCAAGGAGAAGCAGAAGTTCTTCGATATCTTCCTTTCGGACGGAAATCTTACTGGCGAGGTGCTGAAATCCGTTGATGAGTTTATCAAGGAGGGAGAGGCAATGCATAATTGCGTGTTCGCTTGTGGGTATTACAATAGAAAGAACTCTTTGATTTTCTCTGTACGTGACAAGGACGGAAAGCGAGTGGAGACCGTAGAGTTCGACCTAATAAGCGGAAAAGTCATACAGGCATACGGCTGCTGCAATAAGATAAGCAATCAGCATAAGGAGGTGCTTCGACTTGTCAATTCAAGCGCAGCCCTCATCGAGAGCTATAACAATAATAACAACACAATTAAAATCAAGACAGCATGAAGAAACAAGAGTTTATTTTCGTCTTCCCTCAGTCTGGGGAGACGATTACGAGAGTCATGAACCCTCTCGCAGTCAAGGACGCAGTGGTAAAGTATCTCAAGATGCAGAATGAGGTACGTGGAGACATCTGCATCATCCGCAACAGCCTCAACGAAGTTGTCGCTATGGCATACGTAAGCGAGATGATGAAGATTTCTTTTTTCACTGAAGACGAGTCAGTGAGCGACATCAAGCCAATCGAAGTGGTAGAGGAAGGAGGCGCATCATGAGCAAGCAGGAGTGGTTTATTCTGATTATGTTCATCCTGAGCATTATAATCGGTTTTTCATAAAAGGTAACGGGAGTCCAACCAACTCCCTCTTTTTTTTATTTTCGATATGACAAAGAAAGCAGTAGTATATTTTTACGATGACATCTGTTGTGTGGACGACACCGAAATCCTGTACGACAAGAAAGAACAGCTGGCTGATATTGTTGTAGCTATGCTCAGAGCCACGGCAGAGGCTAAAACGGCAGAGGCTTACGATGCAGCCACCAACAACCTAATACTTAAGTACAACGTGACACGAAACGGAAAGGTGTCGAAAATGCGCACATCAAGGCGAGGAGGCTCACGTCCAGGGGCTGGGAGAAAAAGCAAAGGCAGGGAAAGCATACAGCATATCATCACACTTCGGGTAAACGCAGATACATACGATTATCTACAGTCGCTTCCCGACAAGTCGCTTTGGATTAGAACAGCAATAGCGGAAAAACTTGAACGAGATAATACGGCAACAGGGCAGTCGTGATTTGCGACTGCCCTGTTTTTTTGTTTCTATAGCTCATCAAACTCCTTTTTGTATTCTGCCAACTTTTTCACTAAAAAGTCCTTCAATTCATAGCGGAAAGAGGGATTTGATTCTATAAGTACATAGATATCGCTACTTATTTCGTCATTGCTGGCGTAAGTGAAGTCATGAAGTATACTCTCTATTCTTTTGATAGTTATTTGGAGTCTATCTGCTTCTTGGTATGTTTTTTCTGTCATATCTTATCAAAAATTTAAAAGTCTGCACTTTTTACTATCTAATTATACCAAGGCTAAGGAGGGAGAGACAGAGTAAGTGTTAGCCATAACCTTATATCCATAATTACGAGTAGTAAAGTTATAACCAAATACTTCCATAAAGTTTACTTTAGGAAGATAATCAGAGATAAAATGCTTTGTCTTCTTCAAAATTGTGCGTTTTACTGCAAATTTGACGATTTCGACCGCAGTTTTGATACTCACCCCGAGTTTCTTTGCGATTGTCTTGTATGATAGACCCTTCTCGACATACTCAAATCCGAACCCGAACTTCCGTGCAGCATCACGAGCAGCCTTAACGACCTTGTAGTCGTGGCTGGCACCATGAGCATTTCGAATGGTTCTTTGTGCAAAATCCTTTCTGCTCTGAATAACTACCACCAAGATTGCCTGCAGAGAATACTCTACACTCTTAAGAGAAGAATACTCCACCTTCCTCTCGCCTAACTTTACATTTCGCTTTGCGTGCTTTGAAACAATAGAACGCAATACGAGGGTCTTTCCCTCTATCGTGAGAAGACCATACTGGGACAACACACGTATGCGCTTCTTGATCGTTCGTGCGTGTGCGCCTAATAAATTAACTAACTTGTTTATGCTATAGTTTTTGAGAACATTAGAACCTAATTTCTTGCGGATAAGCAAGAACATAGCTATAGCTTTCAGCAACTCTTTGTTGTTGAACATTTCTAAAGCCAGTCTTAATCTTAGATTCTTGTTCATTAAGAAAAAAGCGGGGAAAGAAAAAACCGCTCCACCGATTTAATCAATCCCCTATATTTTGAAACCTATTGAACACAGGTATTATCATACTGAGTAATAACCAACACAAAGTGGAGTTTGTTATTGACGAGTGCAAATGTACTCATTTTTGTTCAAACATACAAACTCTTGAAGATTAATTAACTCATTAAAAAAATGTAAAATGTTCTGATTTCTGAAAAATAATGCTAAAATTTTATGTATATAAAAATGTTATCACTATCTTTGCAGTGTGTATGTAAGCATCTCTATTTCTGACGATTATAGTGACGAAGTTGTGAACCCAACGGAATCACTCTCATCATGATGCAAAGCAGGTGATATGATCATTAGATTGTATCACCTGTTTTGTTTTAGTACATCCGAAATCGAAAATGACTAATGACTAATGACTAATGAGCGAGTCATAGAACGTTTTCATCCATCTAAGTATTTATCAGGAATGATTTTATTTTTTTGTCAAAAATATTTTTTGTTGAGAACATTTTTATTTTTGTCAAGAATTTGAGAAACAACGTTCGGCGTCCAAGGGAAAGCCAATTTAAGAATTTTTCTACAAATGCCTTTGCTTTTCTGTCGGTATTTTCTATTTCACTACGCGCGATAAACGTTGTTTCTCTGTTTCTCTAATTGGCTTTCCCTTCGGCCGCCGAACGCTGTTTCTCTGTTTCTCTAATTGGCTTTCCCTTCGGCCGCCGAACGCTGTTTCTCAAATTCTTGACTAAAAATACTCTTGACTAAAAATTATCGACCTGTACGGTTGAAATTACCCAGCACGCCCTGAAAGGGCAGAAGCTCTTAGCCCAGGGCAGCGCCCTGGGTTGTTTTGGACGCAAATCTGTCGCCCTGTAAGGGCAAAAGCTTTAAAAATCAAGGCAATACATAAAGCTTTTGCCCTTACAGGGCGCCTTGCTGATTGCCATTATACCCAGGGCGTTGCCCTGGGCTATGAGCTTCTGCCCCTTCAGGGCGTGCTGCTTGTGTCCATAACAATCCTGGGCTAAGAGCTTCTGCCCCTTCAGGGCGTGCCAACCGTACAGGTCAAAAATTATTCTCCGTCACCAGTACCGCCGCCTTCGGTCTGAGAGCCGCCGCCACCCTGGGTGTTGTCGGTGTTACCGCCAGTCTGAGAGCCGCTGCCGCCAGTCTGAGAACCGCCGCCTTCGGTAGTGCCGCCAGTAGATGGAGAGGCAGGCTTGCTGATGTCGA